>Ga0315280_10000050_pt1 | contig 199697 bp, 175 predicted proteins | sample YL17G06_40_MG_FD_203697 | JGI IMG/M metagenome (GOLD analysis project Ga0315280, IMG submission 203697) | Sediment microbial communities from Yellowstone Lake, YNP, Wyoming, USA - YL17G06_40 | ecosystem: Environmental > Aquatic > Freshwater > Lake > Sediment | place: USA: Wyoming | collected... | reverse complement strand
CAGAACCGGCAGGACCTGGAGGCGGCCCAGCAGCGGCTGCATCGCTCTCAGCTCCGCACCACCCAGCTCGACGCCGAGATCACCTTTGCCGAACGCACCTTGCTGGAGGAGTTCCGGCTATCGCTGGAACAGGCCGAGCAGGTGGCCGGGCCGATCGAGAGCCGGACCGCCGCGAGGGAGAAGGTGGCCGCGCTCCAGTCCCGGATCGAGGCCCTGGGCGAGGTCAATCTGGGCGCGGTCGAGGAGTACGAGCGAGTCAAGGAGCGAGTCGAGTTCCTGACTACGCAGCGCGCTGACCTGGAGGCCGCGCGCGAGGACCTGGAGCAGGCGATCATCCGCATTGACCAGGAAGCTACCGGCCGGTTCCTCACGGCGTTCGAGGCGCTTCAGCGGGAGTTCAAGGAGTTCTTCGTCCGCCTCTTCGGCGGCGGCCACGCCGACCTCACCCTGAGCAGCGGCGACAACGTACTGGAGTGCGGCGTGGATGTCACGGTCACGGCGCCCGGGAAGAAGACCCGCGATCTGCTCCAGCTCTCGGGCGGGGAGCGGGCGCTTACCGCGGCCGCCATCCTCTTCGCCCTCCTCACGGTGAAGCCGTCGCCCTTCGTCATCCTGGACGAGGTAGACGCCCCCCTCGATGACTCGAACGTGGGGCGCTACTGCGAGGTGCTGCGGGAATTCGCGCAGCAATCCCAGTTCATCATCATCACCCACAACAAGGGCACGATGGAGGCGGCCGATCTGCTGTATGGAGTCACCATGCAGGAGCCGGGAACGAGCAAGCTGATCGGCCTGCGGCTCCGCGACGCGGTGGAGCAGGCGCCGCCTCCTCCTCCCCGCGAAGAGGCAGAGGAGGATACAGCGGCGGAGGTGGAAGCGTCGGAAGTCGCTGACGCCGCCTAGGAGGCGCGCATTCCCCGGGGGAATGCGCGGGTGCTGGGTCACCGGTTGCTGTCGGCCGGGTGCGACCGTTCCCGGTTGGTCCAGGACGAACCGGAGGGCTGACGTCGGCATCGTTCGACAGCCCATCGGCGGCGGCCTGCTGTGTGCTCTCACCAGCCACAATGGCAGGAGCAAGCTCCTGCCCAACGGGGTGAGTCGCAACCAGTCTTCGAGTTCGGGGTGGGCACGAACTCCCGGCGGTCACACCCCACCGGCCCCAGGCCCTCTTGCCAACGCGCCTCGGAGATCGTACTATTTCCCAGGGCCTCGTGGCCCTAGGACTGGCCCCGGAGCTCTGCATGAGTAGAGACCTGCTGGTTGCTGTACTCCTTCTCGCTTACGGCCCGCTTGCCGCGATGGCGTTGCTCTACCTGGTGGGGCTGGCGCTTCGCGCGGCTGGACGGCCGCGTCTCCTCGAGGCTTTGGTCGAGCGCACGAAGGTCCCGCGACCGGTTGACCGGGGCGAGGAAGTGGACGGGACACTGCACTGAAGCGGCGGGCCGCGCCGGTTCTGTCCAGGTGGGCCAAGCAGTTCCTTGACGCCCCCTTTGGCGCGGGATATACTCGTGTTGTACTGATCCGACGCAGCGTTTGCGGGGAGGTTCACGTTGGGCCTGCGCCTCGGCCTGCCTAAAGGCAGCCTACAGCAAGCCACTTTCCAGATGCTCTCCCGGGCTGGGTACCAGGTCAGCGTGACCAGCCGCTCCTATTACCCCACGGTGGATGACCCTGACATCGTGCCCGTGCTGATGCGCGCGCAGGAGATTCCGCGCTACGTGGCGGCAGGCGCGCTGGACGCGGGATTGAGCGGCCTGGACTGGGTGGTGGAGACGGAGGCGGATGTGGTCGAGGTCTGCGATCTGGTCTACTCCAAGGCCAGCCTGAGGCCGGCGCGGTGGGTGCTGGCGGTGGCGCAGGACAGCCCGATCCGGTCGCCACAGGACCTGGAAGGCAAGCGCATCGCGACCGAGGTCGTGAATGTGACCCGCAAGTACCTGGCCAGGCACGGGGTGAAGGCGGAGGTGGAGTTCTCGTGGGGCGCGACCGAGGTCAAGGTTCCCGAGCTGGTGGACGCGATCGTCGAGCTGACCGAGACCGGGTCCTCGCTGGCCGCGAATAACCTGCGCATCCTCGATACCGTGCTCGAGACCAACACGAAGCTGATCGCCGCGCACAGCGCCTACGCCGATGCTTGGAAGCGGAGCAAGATCGAGACCCTCGCGATGCTGCTCCAGGGCGCGCTGCTGGGCGAGCAGAAAGTCGGTCTGAAGATGAACGTGGCGCGGGCCAACCTCGAGAAGGTGCTGGCTCTGCTCCCCGCGCTCCGACAGCCAACCGTTTCCCCGCTCCACCACCCCGACTGGGTGGCGGTCGAGACGGTGCTAGATGAACGTGCCGCGCGCGACCTTATCCCGGAACTGCGCCGGGCCGGCGCCGAGGGGATCGTCGAGTATCCCCTCAACAAGGTGATACCGTAACCCGACCCCGGGCAGGAGGCGACGGTGATCCGGTGTCCGAAGTGTGGGACGGAGAGTCCTGACCGGGCTCGCTTCTGCCGCTCGTGTGGCGAGCCGCTGCCCCAGGCTGCCGCCGGCGGGCCCGGAGCGGCAAGACCAGCGGCGCCGACCTCCGAAGAGCGGGCGCGTCGGCTGCTGGAGGAAGCCTTCCGTCTGAGCGAGGAAGGGAAGTTGCTGGCCGCCATCCAGGTCTGCCAGCAAGCGGTTGCCATCAACCCGGGCTCGACCTCCGCGCACTCTCTCCTGGGCACGCTCTACGAGCGCCAGGGCGACCGGGACAACGCGATCCGGGAGTACGAGCAGGTTCTCACCCTGAGCCCCGGAAGCACCGTCGAGCGCAGGCGCCTGAACGAACTCATGGGTGTGCCGGCGGCGCGCGAGGCCGCGGCGGCAGTGTCGCCCCGAGTGGCGCGCCTGGCGGTGGCAGGAGGTGCGCTGGTCGCCGCGCTGGTCCTGGTGGCGGCCATCCTGGTGACCGTCCAGCAGGGGCCCCAGCCCGCAAGACAGGCCGCCGCAGGAGGCCCAGCCGGGCCGGCCGCGACCGAGGCGGCGGTCGCCCAGCCCTCAGAGGTTGTGCCCAGCCCCGGGAGCGTGTACTTCTCCCCATCTCGCATGATGGCGCCGCGCGCGGCCCCGCCCCGGCCAGCTCCTCAGCAGCCAGAGAGAGCGGCGGCCGGCTACGGCGGCGCGCAATGGGTGGCGCCTGGCACCTACATGCTGCCCTCCTACGGGGCTCAGCGGGCGGCCGGCCCCGCGGGTCCGGCCCCACCGATCGCTGGCGCCGTGCCTATGGCGGGCTCGGCTCAGCCGACCGTCAGCACTCCCGCCTGGCGCACCTCTGCCGGCACTCCGATCGCGGCCAGGCTCACTCCAGAGGTGGGACGCGGCTACTACTTCCAGGGCGATTACCGCAGCGCCATAGATGCTTACCAGACCTACCTCGCGACCAACGCGGCCGCAGGGCCTCGGGCGCGAGAGGAGCTGGCCTGGGTCTACACGGAAGCGGGGGACCGGGGCAAGGCCACCCAGGAGTACCGCCAGGCGCTCGGCGAGTACCAGTCCGACCTCGCACGGGGTCACAATACGGAGGCCGCCCGGCATGGCGTTCGCACCTGCCAATCTGCGCTCAGAGTGCTGGAGAGCCGCTAGCGCCCTGGTCCTGATCGCGCTCTGCTCACGCGGGGCCTTGGGGCAGGCCCCGTCCGCGCGGTCAGTGCTGGTGGTGCCGGTACGCAGCCACTGGGTGAGCGCTCCGCTTGCGGAGGCGATCACGCGCGCGCTTCCCGACGCGCTCACCAAGGCCGGGTTCGCAGTGACCCAGTGGGACTCAGCAGCCTCTGCTTCGGCCCCGTGGGCGACGCGGATCATCGCGCCCGACACCCGCGAAGCGAGCGAGGTGGAGTCCGCCCAACATCTCGCAGTGGCGGCCGAGACCCAGGCCGCGCTGGTCACCGAGGTGGTGGAAAGCGATTCGCAGGCAGACTTGCGGGCTCAGCTCACGGGGGCGCTCTCGCATCGGGAGGTCGGGCTCGAGGTGTCGGCATCCGCGACGGGGAGCAAAGAGCAACTCGCCCGGGAACTGGCACGCAGCCTGGCCGAGAGGATTACTCCCGAGGCCTGGACGCAGGCTGGAGCTGACCCAGAGGGCCGCCAGTTGGCGGCCGCGGAGAGGTACGCGGCCGGACGGCAGGCGATGGGCCTGAGCATGTACCGGGATGCCGCGCTGGAGTTCGAGGCCGCGCTCGCCGGAGACCCGAACAGCCCGGATTACCTGCGGGCGGCGGCGACAGCTCAGGTGGCCCGGGGCGACTCGGCCTGGGCGCTGGCCTTGCTCCGGCGGCTCGGGGGCCTGCGGCCGAATGACGCTCAGGTCTTCCTGGACATGGGCGATCTGTCACTTGCTCTGGGGCAGCCGGCGCAAGCGGAGGCGGCGTTCCTGACGGCGGCGACTGCCGTTCCCTCCGACCTGAGGGCCACCGAGGGTCTGGCCAGAGCTGTGCGCGCCCAGGGGCAGGCCCAGCGGGCACAGCAGTACTACCGCCAGGTTGTTGACGGCCTTCCCGAGCTCGCGGGCTCGCCTCCGTCGCTGCCGGGTTTGCTGGCCGATCAGCGCGACGACAGCATCCGCCTGACTGCGGTGCCCCCGGCGGAGGTAGGTCTTCCACTCGGCCGGCTCTACCTGAAGAGCGGCTACTACGCGGAGGGCGTGCGCGCTCTCCTGGCTTACCAGAGAGGCGGAGGGCGACCGCCCTATCCAGATGCCGACTACCTCGCGATCGCCGCCGGGCTGGACGCGGAGAGCGAGAAGATCGCCGAGCGCGTGGCGGCGCTCTCGGACCGCTCCACCAAGGACTCTGGCGACGATGATACCGATGCCGAGCTGAGCCAGCTACATCAGCGCTCCGATGACCTCGCCACCCTGGCCGAGCGCATGCGGGCGTCGGCGCGCCTCGATCCGGCGCATCGCTACCGGGTGCTGGCCTACAACCTGCTGAACGAGTCCGACTTCGAGGCGCTGTTCTACTGGCGCACACACGACGCGGATCGGCAGCAGCGCGCGAACCTGCTGCGCGATGCATCTCGCGCCGCCCGCGCGCAGGCCCAACAGCTCGGCGCCGGCCTGGCGGGGACGGCGAAGTGAACCTGCTCCTGCACTGCTGCTGTGGCCCTTGCGCCGCCACGGTGGCCGACCACTTCCGGTCGCTGGGCGACGAGGTGACGGGGTGGTTCTACAATCCCAACATCCACCCGGCGGAGGAGCACCGGCGCCGGGAGGCCACGTTCGAGCAGATGGCGAAAGCGATCTCGCTGCCCGTGCTCCGCCGCCGGTCGGGCGCAGGGCTGCTGCGGTTCCTGCTGGCGCTGGCTGCGGGGGGAGGTCGGCGCTGCCAGGCCTGCTATGAGCTGCGTCTGAGGGCCACCGCCCGGGAGGCGGCGGTGCGGGGCTTCGACGCCTTCTCGACCACGCTCCTGATCAGCCCCTATCAGGATGTGCCGGCCATCGGCGAGATGGCCCGCGCGCTGGCAGAGCGGATGGGGGTGCAGTTTCGCTTCGCCGATCTCCGCAGCAGATACCCGGAGTCATGCCACCGCGCCCAGGAGCTGGATCTCTACCGGCAGAACTACTGCGGCTGCCTCTTCAGCCGTCTGGAACGGTCGGAGCGGCGGTTGCGGCGGGCGATCGGGAAGGTCTGCACGGCCCTTGCTTGACAGCGCGACATGAGTGTCGGCAACAGAGCGGAGGGCTCCCGGGGCTGGCAATGGATCGGCTGCTGATCTGGTTTGGGCTAGCTCTGGTCGCGCTAGGGATACTATGGAGTTTCTTGCATTACAGTGATACGAGCCATAATGCAAGAAACTCCTCAGCGCAGAGCGTGACGCTTCTACAGGAGATTCTCTTGTATTACGGTTGTCACCGTAATACAAGAGAATCTGTAGTGGTCGGGCTGGGCGTGGTCGTCGGCGCGCTGGGCTGGCGCCAGGGCCGGCTGCTGCCCGGCGACATCGTCATCTCCCGGCCAGGGTTCACCTTCATCTCTCCCATCGCCACCTCGCTGCTGCTGAGTGTGGTGCTGACGCTCATCCTGTGGGCGGTCTCGGCCTGGCGGCGCTAGCGCGCCACGAGAGCGAGGAAGGCAAGACAGGAGCCAAGCGCTGAACATCATCGTCGCGCCTGACAGCTTCAAAGGAAGCCTGACCGCACTGGAGGCCGCGGATGCCATCGTGCAGGGCATCCGGGCGGTTGTTCCCCAGGCCGAGATCGTGTCCATCCCGCTCGCCGACGGGGGCGAGGGGACGGTGGAGGCGCTGGTGCTGGCGACCAGGGGCAGGTTCCTTCGCCGCAAGGTGACCGGGCCGATGGGAGAGCCGGTCGAGGCCGCCTTCGGTGTCCTCGGCGACGATGTGACAGGAGTGATCGAGAGCGCCGCCGCGGCGGGGCTCTCGCTGGTTCCGGCCGAGCAAAGGGACCCGCTGCGGGCGACGACCTATGGGGTCGGGGAGCTGATCTTGGCCGCGCTCGACGCGGGCTGCACCAAGCTGATCGTGGGCCTGGGAGGCAGCGCCACCAATGATGGCGGGGCAGGGATGGCCCAGGCGCTGGGGGCGCGGCTGTTGGCGGCGGACGGACGAGAGGTCGGTCGCGGGGGCCGGGCGCTCTCAGATCTGGATCGGATAGATGTCTCCCGGATGGATCCCCGGGTCGGCCGGGCCGCGATCAGCGCGGCCTCGGATGTCACCAATCCGCTGTGCGGTGCGGAGGGCGCCTCCGCCGTGTATGGTCCCCAGAAGGGTGCAACCCCGGAGATGGCGGCGGAGCTCGACCAGGCCCTCGCCCACTATGCCGCGATCATCGAGCGCGACCTGAAGGTCGAGGTGCGTGACCTGGCCGGGGCGGGGGCGGCTGGCGGGTTGGGCGCCGGCCTGGTGGCCTTCTGTGAGGCGGAGATCCACTCCGGGGCGGCCCTGGTACTCGAGAGCCTGCGCTTCGAGGAGTATCTGGAGGCGGCCGACCTGGTGATGACGGGGGAGGGGAGGATAGACCAGCAGATCAGGTTCGGAAAGGCCATCAGTGGTGTCGCGCTCCTCACCGAGAAGTACGGAGTGCCGCTGATCGCCTTCACCGGCAACCTGCAAGAGGAGCAGGACAGGCTGGCGCGGCGAGGGGTGCGGGCGGTGGTGCCCATCACGCCGGGTCCCATGGAGGAGCAGGAGGCGATGAGCCGCGCCGGTGAGCTGCTGCAGGCCGCGGCCGAGCGCGCCGTACGGCTGTTGGTGATGGGCCGGGAGCTGGGCGATGGACGCTGGCTTGATCGCTGAGCGAGCGGCCGCGGGCTTTCCCTGGCGTGGCGCGGCGGCCGGCTGATGCGCAGCCTGCTGAAGCCCACGCTGCTCGCTGACGCGGTGTGGAGCATTGACCTGGATGCCCTGGTTCGGCGCGGCGTTCAGGGCCTGATCCTCGACCTCGACAACACACTGGTGGACTGGAACCAGTCATGGGTGCGGCCGCAGGTGAGGGCCTGGATCGAGGCCGCCCAGGAGCGGGGGCTGCGCGTGTGCTTGCTGAGCAACGCACTCCGCGGCGCGCGGGTGGCCCGGGTGGCGCGCGAACTCGGGGTGGCAGCAGTCGTGCGAGCCGGCAAACCACTGGCGCGGGCGTTCCGTCGGGGCCTGGCGGTTCTGGGTACCGAGCCGGCCTCCACCTGTGCCGTCGGGGACCAGGTGTTCACGGATATGGTGGGCGCCAACCGGCTCGGGCTGACCACCGTTCTGGTGCGTCCGTTCACGCCCCGTGAGCCCTTCCATACCCGTCTCGTCCGCCTGATCGAGGGCCCGCTTCGGCGCCGGTGGGCCGAGGAGGCCGCGAGCGGCCGCGGGGCGCCACGGGGCGGCTCCGGGAAGGGCGGAAAGAGGTGATTTCGCCTTCGGCCTGTGGTATAATGCCGGCGGAGCGTAGCGGGCGGTAGGGCACGAGGAGCGGGCTGGAGGCACGGCGCGCTCCATGTGGCGTTGCCGGCAAACCGGCGGGGAGCAAGCGACACGGGCCTGTGCGTCACCCCGAGGCGGCGCGGCCTGATGGTCACCTTGGGTCCGTGCCGTTCCTGTGGCGGTGCTTCCGGCCGGTCCCGGTGAACTGCTCGACCATCGCTCGCGTCTAATCGGCGGGAGTTCTACGCGGTGCGGCCCGGAGGCCGCGGGTCGCGCCTGCCGTGCCCGTCCTAGACGCGATAAGCGCGCTCGGGGAAGGAGTTGCGACCGGTAGTGAGCTATGGTATAATTCAGGCAGGTCTAGTGGAGAGCCAGCATCGCTTCATCGATCCTTTTATCCCAGTTCACCCAACCCACAGAACAGGTCGGGACTGAGACCCCCGCCTGTGGGTGCAACTGGAGGGAAGTCGCATGGCGACTCCACGAGGACCGAAGAAGCCGCTTGGCCAGATCCTGCTGGACAAGGGTCTGGTTAAGCAACAGCAACTGGACGAAGCGCTCAAGGTCCAGAAGAACACCACGGAGCAGCTTGGCCGTATCCTGGTGGAACTGGGATACGTGTCCGAGAAGGACGTGCTGCGCGGGCACGCCGAGCAGCTTGGGATTCCGTTCCTTGAGCTCGATCGTACCAGCGTAGACGAGGACGTCGCGAAGGCGATTCCGCAGAGCGTTGTACAGCGGTACAACGCCATCCCGATTCGCCGCAGCGGCAATCGCCTCACTGTGGCCATGGCCGACCCCACCAATGTCTTCGCGCTCGACGACATTCGGCTCATCACCGGCTACGAGATTGACCCCATGCTGGCCTCCCCGGACGATATCGGCGCGCTCATGCGCGGGGCGGATGACGGCGCCAGCTCCGAGCAGCTGAACACCGCGCTCCAGGCCCTGGACGGGGGAGCGGCGATGCTCGCCGAGGACTTGGACATCACCGGCGGCGGCACGGACGAGGACGTGGGCCGCGGCGGCGAGTCCCTGGAGGACGAAGCCCCGATCATCCGCGTGGTGAACGTGATCATCCAGCAGGCGATCAAGGACCGCGCCAGCGACATCCACATCGAGCCCGACCGGCGGGGGGTCCGCGTACGCTATCGGGTTGACGGCGTGCTGCATGAGGTGATGCAGGTCCCCAAGTACGTGCACGCTCCCCTCATCTCCCGTATCAAGATCATGGGAGATATGAACATCGCCGAGCGCCGCCTCCCCCAGGACGGCCGCATCCACATCCGCCACGAGGGCAAGGAGTTCGACCTCCGCGTCTCCAGCCTGCCCACGGTGTTCGGCGAGAAGTGCGTGATGCGTATCCTCGATCAGAGCAGCATTCTGATCGGGCTCAACAAGCTCGGCATGTTCGCCGAGACCCAGGCCGAGCTGGAGTCCATCATCGTCCAGCCCAACGGCATGATCCTCTCCACGGGACCGACCGGATCGGGCAAGACCACGACCCAGTACTCGGTGCTGAACAAGATCAACTCCGTGGAGAAGAACATCATCACCATCGAGGACCCGGTCGAGTACCAGCTCCGCGGCCTGAACCAGGTGCACGTGAACCGGAAGGCGGGTCTGACCTTCGCCAACGCGATGCGTTACTTCGTGCGCCAGGACCCGGACATCATCATGGTGGGAGAGATCCGCGACCTGGAGACGGCCGAGACCGCCATCCAGGCCTCCCTGACGGGGCACCTGGTGCTCTCCACACTGCACACCAATGACGCGCCTTCCGCCGTGACCCGAATGGTGGACATGGGGGTAGAGCCCTTCCTGATCTCGGCCTCCGTGATCGGCGTGCTGGCGCAGCGGCTCGGGCGGCGGATCTGCGCGAACTGCAAGGAGCCCTACAAGCCGCCGGCGGACGCGCTGCGGCGGGTGGGCTTCAAGATGGATGACCTCGAGAGCGTGGTCTTCTACCGGGGTCGCGGCTGCGAGCAATGCCGCCACTCGGGCTACCGGGGCCGGCTCGGCATCTTCGAGCTGATGGTGCTGAATGAGGAGATCCAGGACCTGATCGTGAAGCGGGCGCCGCTCTCCGAGGTGCGCAATGCCGCCCTCGCCAGCGGCATGAAGACCCTCAAGATGGACGGTTTCCAGAAGGTGTTGGAGGGGATCACCACGGTGGAAGAGGTGATGCGCGTCGTGTTCACCGCAGGCGGGAGCTAGCGCTTGAACCGGTGGCGCCATGAGTTTGCTGGCGAGGCGCGTGGTGTGACTGGGGACGAGTCGGAGGGAGTTATACCTGCTGTAGAGAGGAAGTGTGATCATGGCAGAGGCTGACGCAAAGTCAGGCGCGATTGTCGCACAGGGCCTGCCTACCGCCCGGGTCGCCCAGGCGCGGGCGATCGAGGAGGTGCATCTCGACGACCTGCTCAACCTGGTGGTCGAGAAGCGAGGCTCAGACCTGCATCTGACGGCGGGGGTGCCGCCGGTCCTGCGGGTGGACGGGCAACTGCTTGCCACCAACTACGAGCCCCTCAGCGATTTCGAAGTCCAGCGGATGATCTACGCCGTCCTCACGGACGAGCAGATCCGCGCCTTCGAGACCGAATACGAGCTGGACTGCTCCTATGAGCTGAAGGGCATCTCGCGCTTCCGGGTCAACGTCTACCGGGATCGGGGCTCGGTGGCGGGCGCCTTCCGGGTGATTCCGTCCAGGATTCCGACCGTGCGCGAGCTGGGCCTGCCGATGGTGTTGGAGGACCTGAGCCGGCGGCCGCGCGGCCTCATCCTGGTGACCGGCCCCACCGGCTCCGGCAAGTCCACCACGCTGGCCGCCATGATCGGGCAGATCAACAACGAGCGCTCCTGCCACATCATCACCATCGAGGACCCGATCGAGTACCTCCACACCCACCGCCGCAGCCTGATCAATCAGCGCGAGCTGGGGCTGGACACCCGCTCCTTCCCGGCCGCGCTCAAGCACGCGTTGCGAGAGGACCCGGACGTCATCCTGGTGGGCGAGATGCGCGACCTGGAGACCATGGCCCTGGCCATCACGGCGGCCGAGACCGGCCACCTGGTCTTCTCCACGGTCCACACCAACAACGCGGCCCAGACCGTGGACCGGATCGTGGATGTCTTCCCGCCGGGCCAGCAGGAGCAGATCCGCATCCAGCTTTCCAACAACCTGGAGGCGGTGCTCTCGCAGCAGCTGCTGCCTCGCGCTGGCACCCCGGGGCGCGTTGCCGCGATGGAGATCATGATCGCCTCCCCGGCCATCCGCAACCTGATCCGAGAAGCCAAGGCCCACCAGATCACCTCCATCATCCAGACCAGCGCCCACCTGGGGATGCAGACCATGGATCAGTGCCTGCGGGACCTCTATCAGCGGGGCCTGATCACCTACGAGGAGGCGATGGGGCGCGCGATGAACCAGGAAGAGCTGAAGAAGATGCTCTTCACGCGCGCGCAAGAGGAATAGCAGGCCTGAGATCATAGCGCGGGCGGGCAGCGCGGTCCGGCGCTGGAGGAGTCAAGGAGATGGCGACCTACAACTACGTGGCCAAAGACGCCCTGGGCAAGGTCATCACGGGCACCTCGGAGGCGGAGAACGAGCAGATCCTGGTTCGCCGCCTACGAGAGAAGGGCTACTGGGTCCAGAAGGTCAACGCGGCCCGCGCCGCCGCCAAGCCCCAAGCGAAGCAGCAGAAGGCGGGCGGCAGCATCATGGGCTCGTTCGGCCGCGTGAGCGGCCGCGATCTCGCCATCTTCTGCCGCCAGTTCGCGACCATGATTGATGCCGGCGTCTCGCTGGTCCGCTGCCTGGCGGTGCTGGAAGAGCAGACCGGGAGCGCGCGCCTGCGGCAGATCATCCGGGAGATTCAGGCGGCGGTGGAGTCGGGCGAAACGCTCTCCCGCTCGCTCAGCCGCTGGCCCCGGGTGTTCAGCAACCTGTTCGTCGGACTGGTGCGGGCGGGCGAGGTGGGCGGCGTGCTGGACGAGACTCTCAACCGGCTCGCCACCTTCATGGAAGAGAACGAGCGCCTCCGCCGGAAGGTGAAGTCGGCGATGACCTACCCGGTCCTGGTGCTGATCTTCGCGACCGGTGTGGTGATCGGTCTGGTCAGCTTCATCCTGCCCAAGTTCATCCAGGTGTTCAAGGACCTGGGGATTAGCGATAAGCTGCCTCTGCCGACGCGCATCCTGGTGCAGATCAGCAACTTCCTGACGACCAGGTACTATATCCTGATCGGCGGGATCATCCTGTTCATCGTCGCCATCACGCAATACGGCCGCACCCGCATCGGCCGCCGCCACACCGACTGGCTCAAGCTGAAGGTGCCCGTCTTCGGCAAGCTCAACCACAAGATCTGCATCGCGCGTTTCTCCCGCACCCTGAGCACCCTGCTCACGAGCGGGGTACCGATCCTCCAGGCGCTGGAGACCGTCGCCGGCGCGGTGGACAACGAGATCATCTCCGACTCCATCCTCGCCGCCCGCGCCGCCATCCGGGAGGGCGAGCAGATCGGCGATCCGCTCCAGCGGAGCGGGATGTTCCCGCCCATGGTCGTGCAGATGGTGGCGATCGGCGAGGAGACGGGCTCGCTCGACTCGATGCTGAGCAAGATCGCCGACTTCTACGAGTCGGAGGTGGACGCCACTCTCTCCAGCCTGACGGCCGCGCTGGAGCCGATCCTGATCGTGGTGCTGGGCGTGATCGTGGGCTTCATCGTGATCTCGATGTTCCTGCCGCTCGTCCACGCCATCAGCTCGCTGCAGTCGGGCGCGCTGGAGCGGGGTGGCGGTGGCGGAGGCGGGGAATAGGGAGGCCCTTGGTTGTACCTGCCAGGGGCGCTGGCTGACCCCGCGGCCTTCGTGCTGGGCTGCGTGATCGGCAGCTTCCTGAACGTCTGCATCTACCGCATGCCCAGGGACCAGTCGGTGGTGTCCCCGCCGTCGCACTGCCCGCAGTGTGGGGCCCGGCTGCGCCCGCTGGACCTGGTGCCACTGCTGAGCTTCCTCCTGCTGGGGCGCAAGTGTCGCCGCTGCGGCGGGCCCATCGCCTGGCGCTACTTCACGGTGGAGCTCATCACCGGCCTGGTATTCGTGGCCGTCTGGGAAGCAGGCGGAGGCAAGCCCCAGGTGCTGCCATGCTGGGTATTCGCCTCGGTCGTGATCGCGGTGATCTTCACCGACCTGGACCATATGATCATACCGGACAAGCTGGTGCTGGCAGGCCTGGCGGCGGCTCTGCTGAGCGAAGGCTTGCAGGTCGCATCCGGCGAGCCACTGCTGTCGGTTCGGGTCCCGGGCACGGCGGTTGCGTTGCCGCGAGTGGTGGCGGGAGGGCTGGCGGGCCTGGTGGTCTTCGTCGCCATCCGCGCCTTCAGCCAACTGCTGTTTCGCCGAGAAGGCATGGGGCTGGGCGATGTCAAGCTCGCCGGCGCGATCGGGGCCATGCTGGGCCCAGCGCTGGCCCTGCTCAGCTTCGGCCTCGCCATCGTGGCGGGCGCAGTGCTGGGGATCGTGCTGCTGGCGCTGCGGCTGCGGCGCCGGATGGAGTACCTTCCCTTTGGGCCTTTCCTGGCGGTCTCGGCGCTGGCTGTGCTCCTCGCTCCTCGGGCGCTGGAGGCCGCGGCGGTGTCCCTCTACCAGCACTGGTTTCGCTTGGTAGGAGGGTAAGGGCGGGCCTCTCTGCCCAGGCCCGTCCGAGAGAAGGGCCGGTGCTCTCGAAGGGAGCCGGGCGCTCACATGGTAAGATTAGTTTGGCCATGTCAGGGCTCCGGGTATAGGGGTAATAGGTGTCTTGGCCGGGTCAGGTCGGCCGCGATCGGAGGGGAGAGCTGAGGAGCGAGGTGGAAGCATGAGAACCTGGCGCGCCCGCCGAGATGGGTTCACTCTGGTCGAACTGCTGGTGGTGATCGCTATCATCACCGTGCTCATCGCGATCGGGCTTCCGGTCATGTCTCGCGTGCGAGAGAAGGCCCGCCAGGCCGTCTGCATGAGCAACCTCCACAATATCGGGATGTCTCTCCGCCTCTACCGCCTGGACGAGGGCGGCTACCCGGGCCCCTATGACCCGGTCACCGGTTGGGGCGGGATCAACGCGCTCTATCCCACTCACCTCGACAATAGGAAGGCGCTTACCTGTCCGGACGATCCCGTCGAAAGCGGCCAGGACTACTACGACCAGAAGTTCACCATCGGTCCGCCCGGCGGGCAGATCGAGCTGACCTACAAAGAGCTGCTCACCCGCGCCGGCCAGATGTACGACACCAGGACCGATCTCGTCACGGGCCGCGTCTATAAGGGGTGCAACTGGCTCAACCCGGTCTACTTCAGCGAGAGCTACTCGAGCTACAACCTCCTCTATAACTGGGTCGGGTATATCTGGTGGAAGCCGGTCTCAACGCTCCCGGCGGAGCAGCGCTACTGGAGCGACCAGATGCGGCTCACTGCCGGCATGAACAGCAAGCTGGCGCCCTGGGTGGGGTGGGCGGATAACATCGCGTTCTGGTACGAGTGGTACCGCTACGATCCCAAGGATGTGATGGGCTATCGGAGGCTGGCGGACGACACCGTGGATTACACGGACCCGACCTTCCTCTGGGCGGATCAGTACCTGTTCAACTTCCTCGCCCAGCAGGTCTACTGGTGGGATTACGTTGACCTCAACTCCAACCCTGACAGCGAGTGGCGCATCAAGGACGTTCTCCAGCGCCCGCTCTGGGATTTCGCGGAGCCGGGTTCAGACCCCTTCGGGCTTCCTAGCGCCGTGTTCCCCGGTCTCATTGATCGCAATGCTCCCGAGAACACCATCGTGACGCGGTGCCCCCACCATCGTCAGTTTATGAAGAAGGACATCGTTCTCCGGCTGGACGGCAGCGTCGAGACGATCGCGGCGCCGCCCGACTACGAGTACCACTGGGCGGTCCAGCCGCGGCTGACGCACTGATCGGGAGCCTGCACGAGCGAAGCGCAACGGGCGCATTTCCCCGCTGGGAAATGCGCGGGCCTGGCTTCGCGAGGTCGTAGGCAGGCGACTGCCGGGGTAGCTCTTTGCGCCGGTTGCACGGGGCCGCGGTGGGAGGAGCGAGAGGAAGGGCGGACACGCGCGTGTGGAGAGAGCGACGGGAGAGGGGAACCTGTGGTCCTCGGGGTGATGCGCCGGCCGGCCTGGCGGGTTTCACCCTGATCGAGTTGATGGTCGTGATCGCCATCATGGTTATCCTGACGGCGATCGTGGTCCCCAGCTACCGGATCATGCACGCCCAGAGCGAGCGCAACACCTGCGCCGCCAACCTCAAGGCGATCGGTCAGGCGCTGGCGCTCTTCCGGGAGGACTACCAGTGCTTCCCGCCCGACTCCACCGAGTACCTGCGGCTGCCGGCCGACCCGAACAAGCTCGCGGACAACCCGGCCGACGTCATCCACGCCGCCTATGACCCCCAGACCCTACAGCCCATCAACACCGGCGTGCATGGCCTCGGGCTCTACACCCTCTACTACCTTGGCATCTACTCGGCCGCCCTGCCGCCGGTGAGCCTGGAGCCGAAGGAGCGGCTGGGGGAGAACCTCCGGCGTGAGCTGTCCACCCCACTGCGCCGCCCGTCATCGAACCAGCTGACGGTCAAGGGGCTGAACGGGCTGCTCTGGTTCCGCAGCGGAGGCTATCTCACCAAGCTCGATCTCTTCCACTGCCCGGCGAACCCGGCCAAGCTCAACGATGCCGACCTGGCAAACCGGAGCCGGCTGCCGGACCTGGGCGGATGGGGGAACTACGACCTGTACTACCGCCGCAACCAGTGGTACCCCGGCACCATGTCGCTGCCGATGGTCGGGGACGTGCCGGAGAATCGGCATCTGCTTCAGCCCTACCCTCCGGCTGACACTGTGGTCTGCTGGTGCACGTATCATCGCACGGCGAAGCCCCCGCGAAACCGTGACGCGACCGCGCCGGTGCTGCCGGGTGACAAGGATCTGGTGCTGTTCGCGGACGGCAGCGTCCGCCGGATGACCAGCCGCGCCGACAACCAGATGTACCGGGAGGCCCCGGGCGATGCCGGTTGGCCTTCGGGACCGGTGATGTAGGGGCGGGCATAGCCATGCTCGCCCTACATGCCGCAGGACCTGGCATGTGATCGTGGTATGAGTGAGGTCATGTTGGAAGTGCCCGCGCAAGGAAGAGCTCCCTGGCGTCCCGCTCGAGGGCTCGCCCGTAGGGCTCACCCGAAGGGGCTACGCTCCGGGGGCTACGCCCGAGGGTTCACCCTGATCGAGCTGCTGATCGCGCTGGTCGTGCTGATGATCGGCGTCTACGCCATGTTCCTCATCTTCCCCCGCGGCCATGCCGTGATCGAGGCGAGCATCCAGCAGACCACCGCAGCCCAGCTCGCCGACGCGGAGCTGGCCCGGTGGAAACTGGACCCAGAGACCCTGGCCGACGCCATCGTGGCCACCGACTACACGGGGAATGCGATCGCGCCCACGCTCACCAACGCCGTAGACACGACCGCCAGGCCGAATCTCACGGAGCTGCTGGTCTACGGAGACCAGGCCAGCCTGATCCAGAAGTACCCGGATTACCACCGGCTGGCCCTGAGCCCCGGCGACATCCAGGGCCTCGACAAGCTCTCCCGGCCCTTCATCTACAGCCCCACGGACCTGACTCCTACCGCTTTCGATGGCGCCCAGAGGCCGAAGAACTACACCGACTCCTTGCACGACTTGAACCTGTCGAGCCTGCATCCGAACTGGGAGCCCAACAGCCTCTACCTGCCTCGCACCATCATCGGGGAACGGGTTGACCTGCGCAGCCTCCCGCAGACCGGCCTGGGAGTGCCGTTCTACCTGCTCTCGCACGCGCCCCTCGATGTGCTGCGCTGTGAGATAGGAACGGGCGCGCCCGAAACCTGCGACCGCGACAAGCACCAGGTCTACTTCGATGTCTACGACGCGCGGGCCTGGCGCTATGTTCCGGGGTATGACCCGGCCCACCCGGACACAGTGCCGCTCAAGGTCCGCGAGTTCTCGGTCTATCACAATCAGATTTCGGGTCTGTACGAGCTCTACTTCGGGCCCAGCGGAGGGAAAGACGCCTCCGGGAACCCCATCACGCCGCCTGCCCAAGAGCGCCGGTTCAAGGTGGACTACACCGACCTGGCCACGCGCCTGCGAGCGGTCGGGGCCACGGTGGTGGTCGCCGCGGGCACCGCGGGCCCGGGCATCTGGTCGCCGCTCCCGCCCTCGCCCGTGATCCCTGATCCCGCGACCATGCAGGTCTACCAGCGGCTCCGGCAGGTGAGCGACCCGAGCTTGCTGACGGTCACGGACGCGACCGCCCTCCGCGACATCTACTACGTTGACCAGGAGACTACGGTCAGCGGACGCATCCAGTTCCCGGTGGTGCTTCAGGTTGACCCGCAGCCGGATGACATGTCGGTGGTGAAGGTGGATTACCGCGTTGCCGACTGGCAGGTGCTGGTCTTCGACATCCAGGTGCCGACCAATGGGACCGTCGAGCTTCCGGTGCGCAACCTCAAGTCCGCGGGTTACACCAACCCTCCCCGGCAGCCGCGCCCCCAGGAGATCGCGCGGGGCATCCGAAGGTTCTACAACTGGGCTGGCCTCCAGGTTGACCTGAACGGGAGCGACATCAGCGCGATCAGGGCGAATCCGGACCGGTGGCTGAGCGAGTATGTGAATAACCCAAAGACCTGGGCCTACGTGGTAGCCGTGGATCGCCAGAGCGGAGAGATCCTCACGGACAATGAGCTGGCAGAGACCGGCGGGTGGCCAGCCAACCCGTGGATGCGGCGGAGTCGGTTCAACGTGAACTACCGCGACGGGCTGCTCTACTTCAACTACGATCCCCGGACCATCTACCGTTTTGAGCCGGGGGTGGATACCCCCAATCGGGGCGGGCGGACCTACCGCGTCTTCTGCCGCGCCCAGAACGACTGGGCGGTGCAGCTTTCGCTCGCCTCGCGGCAGTACACGCGCTCGCGCAGCGCGGTGCCGGATGGGTACAGCAGCTATGCCTGGCCCGTCTACGACCAGAACCAGAGGAAGATCCCGACGCAGATCCTGCTGCCGCTCAACGACACCGGGCACTCGGTGGCGGTGGACTACTACACCGCCGGCCCCAACGGAGACGTTCTGGTCGAGGGTGAAGTGCACGCGGCGAGTCAGCCGCAGCTCGTCTGGGTCCCCGACGCGCAGAGCGGGCAGTTTGTTCCAGTGTGGGCCTGCCAGCTCGCCACCCCGCTGACCTATGAGCCGAAGGCGGTATGGGGGCCTACCGCGGTGCGCGGGATCAGCGTGCGCGCTCGCACCACCTGGACGACCACGGGGCGTTCGGCTACTATTCAGGACCTGGTCGGGACGCTCTTGCCGGCGGCCGAGTTGCCCCCGGGCCAGCGCGTTGCGCGCTCGAGCCTGCAGGAGAGCCTGAACCAGGTGATCGTGACCACCTACATCACGCGAGCGCCGATCTGATGAGCTTCGACCAGGCACAGAGACGGGAATGCGCAGACCGGCGCGGCGCCGCAGCCGGCGCCCGCGCGGGCCTGCTCGCCCCTCGGACCCTGAAGGACCCTCGGGGTCCTGAACGGGCCGGCCGTGTGGCGGGCTTGCCCGCCGGCCGTGTGGCGGGCTTCACCTTGGTGGAGGTCCTGGTCACGCTGGGCCTGCTCATGGTCGCGCTGTTCCTGCTCTTCTACCCGATCCTGAGCAGCCTTGGCTACTTCCGCACGGCCACCGCGCGGGCCGACGCGCAGACCGTAGGGCGCACCGCGCTGGAGGCGATGGCGCGGGAGCTGGCCGAAGCGATGTACGTGCAGCTCGACATGTACGATGACAGCATGATCGCCTTCGTGCCGCCGCTCCGCCTGGACCCCAGCGATCCCAACAGCGAGATCGTCACCCCGCCCCGGCCCGATTGGGACCGCGCGGTGCGCTACTGGCGGGCGCTGGACGATCCCACCAGGAACTACAACCCCGGCACGCACCTCGAGGCCGGGAATATGTTCTTCCTCGCCCGCACGGTCGTGCCGGACCCGTTCACCGTGACTGACCCACCCGACGCCTGGAACCGCTGGAACCAGAAGTGGGCCGACGCGCAGGGAAGTGCGGGCGGCACGACCAACTGGGCCCCCATCCCCCGGGTGGTGCATACCGATTGGGACTGGAAATTCGTCCACGACCCCGATCTATTCGGCAAGCGGTCGGCGACTACCCAACCAGGCTATCCCTACCTCAAGTACCAATACCAAGTGACAATTGAGAAGAGGAACGCGGCGGAGGCCGGGCGGGAGTACCGCAACGATGTGATCGGCCTCACGCCCGACGCGCCGGAGTACGATGTCCCGCAGCTCTCGTTCACGCCCACTGTGGTCTCCGGAGAGCGGCTGCGGCCGGTGCAGGGCTCGGGTCTGACGATGTACCGCGCCCGCTATCCGCTCTGGCGGCTCGGGTCTCCCTACACCGGCTGGTCGGCGCTCGCAGACCGACCAGACGTGGTGAACCTGATGACGAAGTACGGTCTCGATCAGTGGGCTCGCGACCCGTTCCTGCTCATCTACCGGTTCAGCCCGGGAGTCAATCAGTATCGCAACACGCCATCGGCGGTCGGCGCCTTCGACCCCCGCACCCGGACCATGAAGGTCGTCCAGTTGAGCAACGGGGCCACCTACGACACGGGCACCTCTGTCTACGACCGGGCCATTCCGACGGGCGCTGACCCCTGGTTCGGGTTCACCGTGGACTGGGTAGACGGGTCGCTGCGCTTCGATTTCCCGGCCTCTCTCACCGTGGACGGTTCGGCCATGAGCGAGGTGAAGGAGATCAGCTCGCACCCACCGCGCGAGTTCCCGCTCGATAGCTGCTGGAGGGGCCACGGCGTGAACAGCCCCCTCACCGTGTTCGTGGTGCCGGACTCGGTCTCGGTCAGGTTGGACGACGGGGGCATGGAGGGACGGCCGCTGAAGCGCGTGTTCTGCACTCCGCACGAGGGGACGGACGAGTTCCAGTTGGGCCTGTATCGCAGCACGCCGGCCGGCGATGCCAACCAGCCTCAGTACGGGTGGATCCGCCTGCCCGAGACTCTCTCTGGCGGGGCCGCCTCCAAAGGCAAGAATCTGCGGGTTGACTTCCGCTGGCGCAACAACGGCATGGTGCCGCCCAACTCGACGATGATCGGCGAGCGCCCTGACCTGATGGTCGCTTACTACCGCACCGATGCGGTGATAGACATGAGCATGACCGTGGTGCGGGCCGACCCTAGCGCGCCGCCCAGGACGCGCGTCACCCAGTCGGCCTACCTCACCCGGAGGGTGAAGCTGCACAACCTACTACGCGAGATTCGGTATGGCGAGGACTAGCCACAGGCTGCGAACCTGGGCTACCGGCCGCAGGTTGGAAACCTGCGCTACCAGGGGGATTCGGGGCCAGGCGCTGCTGATCGCGGTGCTGGTGCTTTTCGCGGTGGCCACCCTGGCCGCCCTCTTCGCCGCCATTATCACCGCCCAGCTCGTGCAGACCGGACGGCACGCGGACGTGGTTCAGCTCCGCAACATCGCGGAGGCCGGGCTTCGCTTCGCCAACGAGCAGCTCACCTTCAGCGCAGACGGCGCTGACTGGCGACCGCCCACGGACAGGGTGGCCCCTGCCTGGACCCTCACCCCGCGGCCCTATCGCACCGGAGGCGGGGAGGTCACTGTCGAGGTCAGCTTCGGCCCCGATCCCACCCGGCTCCAGACCCGGTACATCCGGGTGGTGGTGAGCGCCGTCCTCCCTCCAGACAGCCCTTCCTACAACCCCTTCCTGCGCTACACGATGCTGGGCCTGAAGCCACTGCTGCTGACCGACTACGCTCGTTTCATCACCGACCGGTATGAGACGAATCAGCCGGCCGCCCTGGGGGTGGCGGCCGTGGAGTTCGGCGGCGGGGTGCGAGGGAGCGGGAACGGCGGCCAGTATCTGTTCGGCATTGCCGGTCCGATACGCTCGAACACAGACCTGATCTGGTACGGGCCCTCCCGCGTCGACCTCTACACCAGGGACTGGACAGGTTGGCGAGACCTGGGCCTGCTGCGGGACGATCTGATCGAGGTGGCGGGCCAGTTCGTCGAGGGCGCGGGCAACGTGAGCGGATTGCCGACCTTCGAACTGCTGGTGGACGAGCAGAAGCGGGCCACTGATCTTTTCCATCCCAACGCGGCCGAGCAGGACAGCTATGTGAACGGCTACCCCGACTCGTGGCGGCAGGTTGGCATCCCCACGCCCAACACCTGGCGGGTGCTGGCCAACCTACCGGACTACACCGTGCAGGGGACACCCGAGCCGCTCCGGCCCCGGCAGCTGGCGCCGCCTCGCATCCGGCCTCCCCAGGTGGACGCGGTGCAGCCCGATCTCCAGACGAACCGCTACCTGGCGCTCACGCGCGACAGCGGCGTGTGGGACAAGAACCAGGCCGGGGCCTACTACAACACCGGGGCCTACGGCTGGGGCTGGACCCACTTCGGCGGAATCTACATAGACAACTTCGATGACGTTCAATACCAGGACAGCCAGGGCCGGCACGACCTGGAGAAGCTGCGGCTGAACTGGGTCGGCTCAGTGGGAGTGCATCGGGACGCGACGAGGGACCCGCAGGGCGACACCCGCCAGCTCGGTCTGATCAAGCCACCCACGTCTCCTCCGGTGGGACCATCCGACTGGTGGGACAAGACCGCCCGCTACTACGGACCCCCGGGCGTAGAGATCATCCTGCACGGCGATGACAGCAAGTGCCCCTATCTGGAGATCATCCGGCACGATCTCAGGTTCACGGACTCCAGCGCGAACCCGGACCCGACCACCGGCTACTACTGGCGGAAACCGGACGGCACGCCGATCCTTGGCAGCGGGGGCTATGGCTCCCCGCAGACGGCCGGCATGTGCTCCCCGAACGTCGTCCCCGTTGACGCGAGAGGGGTTGGTGCCGTCTACTCGGACCCGATATACCTCGCGGAGAGGCCGCCCGAGAGCAGGTACAGCGACGTCGCCCGGTTCCCGTTCCCGCCCAACGGCGTGATCTATGCGGAGGGCAATGTGCGTATCCGCGGCATCATGCCGCCGGCGCGCGGTGACGCGGTGACCGGCAATCCCCCGAGGACCTATTTCGACCGCGATGCTGCCGGGAGGTACAAGCCCGGGATGCGCCGCTATGACCTCTCGGTCGTATCGGGGGGCACCATTTACATCGAGGGCGATCTGCTCACTCTCGGGCCGGCGCGCCTGCCGCTGCCGCACTATCCCTCCGACAAAGCGAGCACCGTGCAGACGCTGCAAACCGACCTGACGTGGGGCTCGCGGCTGGCGCTGCTGGCCAGGGACTACGTCTGCCTGAATACAACGGTCCTCAACCCGTTCCCGAAGGACCTGTTCGAGGCGAAGGTGGACCCGAGCGGAGCGGTGCAGCGCTACAACGACGCGCAGGATACCTACCCCCTGGAGCAGTACCCACGCTACGCGCTGCTCAAGGGCGAGGACTGGCGCCCGGTCCGGTGGGCGAACGCGGGCGAGCCGTGGATCCCCACCTACCCGCGGGACATCTTCTACACCTACCACAACCCGCGGCTGGCGGCGGACCCGATCCTGCGCGGGGACTTGCTCAAGACGGCGACGGACCTTCGTTTCGCCCAGGGGCACGCGGGCTGGTACGTGCCATACTCCGGAGGGCGGAACCAGGGCGGCCCGCCCAAGGCGCCGGAGCAGTCGGAGGCCTCGGTCCGGGTGTCGCGCTTCTACTACACGCCCCCCTCCGCCAACCCGCCGGTGTGGCAGTGGGATGGGGCGCCCGACGACTACTACAAGTTCGTGTACTACGACACTCCGCCGCAAACCTATGAATCGAGGGTCTGGTTCACCCTCACTCACGACGTGCCCGAGTCCGAGCGCAAGCCCGAGTGCGAGTTCCTGCCCCTGACAGATCATCAGAGCATGGGCCTGAACCTGAGCCAGGAGAGCGGGACCAGCTACGATTTCAAGTTCACGCCCGAGGTGATGCCGGTGCCCACGCGGGATGCCAACGGCAGGCCGATCGTGCCCTGGCTGGCCGCGCCGAACGACCTGGGCTACCTGGTCGGTCCGCTGGCGATCAGCCCAGCGCGCTATAAGGACTCAGGCCAGAAGACGCCGACGGACCCTCTACCGGTGCAGATCCAGGCCCTGATCTACGCGCAGAATGGCTCCTGGTTCATCATTCCTGGGCCATGGTTCGATGAAGACAAGGTTCCCGCGAACCAGAAGTACGATACCGACTACCCCGGCTACCACGAGCCGCTCAACCTTCGGATCACGATCTACGGCGCGGTCTCGGAGAACATGCCTGCGCCCATCGGAGACGTCGCGGACTGGACCAGCAAGTGGTCGGGTCCTTTCGCCAACCCGACGGGGTCTCTCACCTACGAATACGATCCACTGCTCCGCGCGCCGCGCTGGCAGGAGGAGAGCGAGCGCCATGCCGGCCAGACCTGGACGAACCGGTTCCAGCTGCCGCGCTTCCCCGCGCTTCCCATGACCCCGGACTTCGTGATCTGGGGCGAACGAGTTACGGGAGCGGCAGGAGGCTAGCCCCGCGCGGCGTAAGTGTCGCGGGCTTCTGCGGTTCCTTGCGGAACAATATCGGTCGTGCTATAATCCAACACTCGGCGGGGGTGAGCAAGCGCGGCCCGCGCTTGCGGGGGCTAGTCGCGCGGTCACCCCAGCCCAGAGGATGGCCGGCAGCCATGGCGGACCAAGCCGTTCTCGGCCTCGACATCGGGACGAACCGCATCAAGTTCGTGGAGGCGCGCCAGGGGCGCCACGGGCCCCTCATCACGAATGCGGGCATCGGCCTCACCCCCCGCGATACGATCGCCAACGGCGTGATCGTGGACCCCAACGCGCTCGGGGCGGCCCTGCGCCAGTTGCTGGAGGAGCGCGGGATCCGCACCAAGACCGTCATCAGCTCTGTGGCGAGCCAGTCCTCCCTGGTGGTCCGGCCCATCGAAGTGCCGCGCATGACCCGCCAAGAGCTGGCCGACACGATGCAGTGGGAAGTGGAGCGACATATCCCCTTCGCGGCGAGCGAAGTGGTGATGGACTTCCAGCCGCTGATCCCCCCTGAGGAGCTTCCGCCCGACGCGCAGAACATGGAAGTCCTCCTGGCGGTAGCCCAGGAGGACATGATCAACGCCCATGTCGAGACCCTCTTCCGGGCCGGCCTGGACCCCGCCGCGCTGGACGTGGAGCCCCTCGCGGCCAGCCGCTCGTTGATTGACATCAACCGCGACCAGGGCTCCTATGAGCACACCTACGCGCTGCTCAATGTGGGGGCGAACACCACCGACCTCAGCATCGTGCGCAGGGGGCTGTTGAGCTTCACTCGCCCGGTGCCCCTGGCGGGCGACAACATCACCAACGCAATCGCCGAGGGGCTTGGCTACGAGTTCCACGAGGCGGAACGGGTGAAGATCGCGGAGGGCGCCCTCCACATCGAGGGCGCGCCGGCGCTGGAAGCGCCCCGACAGGCCCCGCCGGCTCGTCCCGAGCCTGAGCCCGAGGTGGAGCGCGCGGCTCCGCCTGTGGAGGACGACGAGGCGGCAGGAGGGGCGAGCATCTTCGATCTGGGCGCCGATACGGGCCCGCTCGCGCCGCCGCCCGAGCCGCCCCGGATCGCGGGCCTGCCCGTGCTCCATGCCGCAGGCTCGGGGTCGCCGGGCCGGCAGGTCTACGACGCCATGCTGCCGACCCTGGTCGAGCTGGTAACGGAGGTGAGGCGCTCGATCGAGTACTACGCAAACCGGTTCCCGGACGCGCGGGTTGACAAGATACTGGTGTATGGCGGCACCGCCCGGCTGCCTAACTTCCCCGAGTTCCTGGCGAATGAGGTGGCGATCCCGGTGGAGGTGGGCAACCCCTTCCAGCGGCTGGAGCTCGATAGCAGCGTCGGCGCCGATTTCGTGCGCGAGAACGCGGCATTCATGCCGATCGTGGTGGGCCTGGCCATCCGGGACATGCTGGAGTAGCCTGTGGCCTCGGGGATACGCGTGCAGCTCGGCCTGCCAGGAGAGGGTAGATGATAAAGATCAACCTGCTGCCCAGCTACATCATGGAGAGCCGACGGGTGAAGGCGATCCTGCGGCTGCTCGCGGTGGTGCTGGCGATCGAGATCCTCCTCTTCGCCGCCTACATCTGGGCTCCGGCCCCGTTCTCTCTCGTCTCCCGGCGGGCGCAGGCCCAGAGCGACCAGCAGAGCGCCACTACTGCTGCCAATGCGGTGAGGGCAACCGAGGGCGAGGTCACGGCCACAGAGGGCCGCTACGCGGCCAAGGCGAACTGGGTGACGTGGGTGACAGAGGCGGACAAGATCCCGGGCCGGTGGGTGCGCTATTTCAATCTGGTCCGCAAGTACATCCCGAATGACGTGGTGATCAGCGGTCTGCCCCTTCCCGGCGGCAACCGCCTGAACCTCAGCGGGAGCACCAGCGACCTGAGGGCGGCCACCCGCTGGTATCTCAACATGCTCCGCTGCGAGATGGTCAGCCCGAGTCCCGGCGCGGTCACATTCTCGACGGCCACGGTCGGCTGGCCCGGGGAGTTGCCGGCCACCGGTGACCCGATGCAGACCTCGGTGAGCATCTCGGTCGCGCTCAACCCGGACTATGTGCCGATGGGGATGGCCCCTGCTCCGCCTCCGGATGCCGGCGTTGGGGGCGGCCGGACGAGCGGGGGAGGTGGGCGCATGGGCGGGGGCGGTGGCGGCGGCCGCGGCGGGATGGGCGGAGGGGGTCGCGGAGGCGGAGGGGGTCGGGGCGGTGGAGGTGGAGGTGGCAGGGGCGGCGGCGGAGGTGGCAGGGGCGGCCGCGGCGGTATGCGGGGCTGATGATCTCGCGCGCAGCGTGTGAAGCGCCTGCGCACTTCAGCGGCGAACGAGCGCATCTCGTGCAGAAGCGTCAAGCTCTGCGCTGAGGAGTTTTTCGCACTGTAGCTCGCATCACTATACCGCGTGGGCTGCGCAGCAACCGCGCAGCCGTGATGCAAGAAACTGCATAGGAGTCGGATCGTGAAGCAGCTGCGTCTCACCAGGATTCAGGTTGGTGGCGCGGGGCTCGCGGTGTTGATCGGTGTTGCTGCCCTGTTCTTCCTTGGGTTCATCCGGCCCAGGTCCGCCGACATCGCGCGCGTCAGGAAAGTGGCAGACGACGAGAAAGCCTACGCCGCGACCAACGGACCGAAGGCGAAGCAGGCGCTGGCGGCGGCCAAGCTGCGCGAGGGCGTCGTCAAGGTGCAGTTCGACCAGATCATGAAGACTCGCATGCCCTCCGTTGATCTCTCTGACCCTATCGCGGGCATGTTCCGGCTCTGGCGCCTTCCCCATGAAGAGGGGCTGGTGATTGATCAGTGGTTCCGGTCCACCGGCGCAGTGGTGTCGGGCTACAGCTTTCCGGCCTTTGGCACTCTCCCCGCTGACCCGGGGCTCAAGGTGCTGCCAACACAGACCTGGAACCTCAGCGTCCAGGTAAGGGATTTCCCGCAGCTGCTGGAGTGGCTTCAGAAGCTGCCCAAGGCTCCCCGCTTCCTGGTGATGGGGGATGTGACCGTGCAGGGGCCGCGGCAGCCCGGCCAGCCTCTGACGGCCACCTTGCCGGTCACGCTGTATGAGTGGACCAAGGCGGCGCAGACCGCGCTGGAGGCGCCCGGCGGAGCGGCGGCGGGCCCGGCCGGCGGCGCCGCGGGGCCTCCCGCGGGTGGCCCCGGGGGCGGAGGGAGGCGAGGCGGCGGGGGCGGCATGCGAGGCGGCGGGGGTGGCATGCGAGGCGGCGGGGGTGGCATGCGAGGCGGCGGGGGCGGCATGCGAGGCGGCGGGGGCGGCATGCGAGGCGGCGGGGGGCGAGGATAGGAGTCGGCCGGGCAGGGCTCGGCTCGCAGGTGACGCGCGGCCTGCGGTGGAAGAAGCGAACGACCCCGGGACCTGGCCGGCGGGAAAGCCAGTGCCCGAAAGGGCCTGGGGTCTGTAAGGCGGAGTGATTGGGTGTGACCAGAGGCAACAGCCTGGCTAGCGCGCGTCGCCCCGGTCCGGTCACATCGCTGCCGTGGGCACGGGCGCGGGTAGGAGCGGGCAGGACGAGGCGCCACACCCGGAGGTATTGATGAGCGCGGCCGATCGCAACAAGATCCTGATCGCAGGCGGAGTGGTCCTGCTCGCCATCATCGTGATCGTGTTCTTCGTGATGCGAGGGAGGGGGGCGACGCCGGTGGCCGGAGGCGCGGGCGCGTTCGGTGGTGGTGGCGGCGCCGCTCAGACCGCCGGTGGGCCGGCCCAGCCCGCGGGCGGGGCGGCACCAGGGCAGGCTGCCCCGGCCGCGCCGGGAGGGGCACCGGCCGGACCCCCGGCCGCGGGCGCGGCACAGGCCGCTCAGCTCGGTCAGGCCGCGGCCGGAGAGGGCGGTGTTTACGTGGGCGCGATCCGCATGGGAGGGGGGCCGACGGAACGCAGCCGTCCCGACATGATGCTCACCTTCAACCCGCCGATCCCGCCCATCCCTCCCGAGATCACGGCCAACCTTCCACCGAGCGTGCTCCAGGTCGGCGGAATCCGGCCGCCCGGTCTGCCGGCTGAGGCAGGTCCCCTCGGGCGGCGCAGGGTCGCCGGGCTCCTGTTCAACGACGGTGCCTGGGCCATCCTGGAGCAGGAAGGGCAGGACTTCATCGTCAAGCCCGGCGATATTGTCGGCGGCAGCCGCATCACCTCCATCGGCCCCGACTCGATCTACATCATAGATGCCGACGGGAAGCCGTGGCGGGTGGCCCTTCGGTCGCTCGCCACGAGTGGCGGGGGAGTCGAAAGCATAGCCGTGCCAGGGATGCCGGAGGAGCCGCCGGCACAGGAATGAGCCTTGGCGGGGGATTGTGATCTCAGACGCGACCCTTAACAACGCGATGCTTGTGTGATAGACTGAAAGCTGTTTCGCAACCCGCCGCAGGCGGGTTACGAAACAGCCTGCCGGCAGCGGCGGGTGCGCGCGGGCGCATTCCATGCCGGCGGATGGTGCGGGGAGCAGGTCTGGGGTTATTAAATGCGCTGTACTTCGCTGCCCGCGCGCCCGGCAACAGGGATCGTGCGCGAGGGCCGAGAGGAGCTAGCATGATGGCCAGTCGGAAGCTTATGGTGCTGGGGCTGCTGGGGGTCTTCGCCGTAGTGGCCGGTCTGCTGGCGCTGAACGCCCTCAGCTACGCCCAGGATGAGGAGAACCTGATCACGCTGGAACTCAGGGACAGCAGCCTGGAGGCGGCTCTGCGGCTGATCTTCCGGCCTCCCAACAGCTTCGTCCTGGAGCCCGGCGTGACCGGCACGGTGACGGTCTCCCTCCACGACGTCACCTTCTCTCAAGCTCTGCGGACCATCCTCGACATGAACGGACTGACTTACGTCAAGGAGTCCAACAACCTCTACCGGATCGTTCGCCGGGAGGAGAGGGTAGAGCCGACTCCGCCTCCCACCGTGGAGACGCCGGCCTCCGAGCTCCCGGTCTTCTGGATCGGCGCTGGCGGGAAGTACGAACTGCAGGCCCTCGATAGCCGTGTTGTGGCGGCGTGGTTTGGCGGTTACATGGTCACCCCGCAGCCGCTGCCCATCCCGATGGCGGTGGGTGCGCCGGCCGGCGCGATGGGTGGCGCGGTAGGCGGTGGGCTAGGGGGCGGTGCGGGTGGAGGCGCGGGCGGCGGCCTCGGCGGGGGCTATGGAGGCGGAACGGGTGCCGGCGGCGGGGGTCTTGGCGGTGGCGGCGGGGGTCTTGGCGGTGGCGGCGGGGGTCTTGGCGGAGGCGGCGGTGGCCTTGGCGGTGGCGGCGGGGGTACCGGCGGTGGCGGCGGGGGTACCGGCGGCGGTGGGGGTGGTAGCGGCGGTGGTGGCGGAGGCCGCGGAGGTGGCGGTGGCGGCGGAGGCCGCGGAGGCGGATAGACATCGCTGCCTGGGGCAGCGCGCCTGGCAGCTCATGGGTGAGGCAACAGCGCCAGCGGGCGAGCGGCGTGGTTGTCCGCGGGCGCAGCGCTGAGTTTGCGCTGGCGGAGCGAGCGATCCAGTGCGGAGGTCAGAGATGAGGCGAAGCATCATCGCGCTTTTGGCGGGCAGCCTGGCAACCGGCCTGGCCGTGCTGATGGCGGCCGCTGCGGACAGCCCCGACGAGGCCACGCGCCGGCCCATCAGCATTCATGTGCGCGACGCCAGCGTACCCGATGCCCTTCAGCAGCTGATGAAGGAGGCCGGGGCGAACATCGTGCTCGACGGCGAGGTGCGCGGCTCGATCAGCCTCGACCGCGATAACGTGCCGGTCGAGCGCGTGCTGGAGGACATCTACCAGGCAAAGGGATTCTACTGGTGGCGCGATGAGGCGGGCACGTATTACGTCTCGACCCATCCTCGGCCCACGCCCAGCCCGGAGGTGTCGGCGCCTCCCGCCGCGCCGGTCACGGCGAGGGTGCCACAGGTCTCGAAGATGCACACCCTGCGGTTCTGGCCGCCTCAGTACCTCTGCTACCTCTTCGGCACCACCGATGATCCTGGACCGTTCCGGTATGGCGATAGCCGCTACTCCGTTGACACGGGGCCCGTGCTCTACCTCGCCCCGGGTAAGCCGGGCACGATCACCAGCGCCGGCGTGCTGGGCGAGCTTGCCGGCGGCCGGGGCGGTGGAGGCGGCGGAGGTGGTGGCGGGGGTGGAGGCGGCCGCGGTGGAGGCGGCGGCGGTGGTGGCTTTGGCGGCGGCGCGGGCGGCGGCACGGGCGGCGGCGCGGGTGGGGGCCGCGGCGCCGGTGGCGGTGGCGCGCTAGGCGGCTTTGGCGGCGGTGGGGGCGTGGGCGGGGGCGGGTCCCTCACCCAGTTCTTGCCCAGCGGCATCACCGACCTCGTTTCCATACCCATACTGAACGGGCTGGTCGTCCGCGGCACCGAGGAGGGGGTCAACCAGCTGATCGAGTTCATCAAGTTGCTGGATCGCAAGCCTCAGCAGATCATCGTAGAGATGCAGTCGGTGGCGGTGAGCACGGAGCTGCAGAAGCGTTTCGGGATCCAGTGGTTCTACACCGTCGGCAACACAACCATCCAGCCGGTCGGCTTCCTCCCCGGCGGTGCGAGCGTCCAGATCGGCTACACCGGCAAGCAGAACTTCCAGGCCACACTGCAGTACCTGCTGACCAGCGGCCACGGCCGGGTGACCGATGCCATCCGCATCTCCACCATGAACCTGCTGCCAGCCTATAACCAGGTGGTGGAGAACTACCCCTTGGTCCAGGTGGGAGGGGTCGCGGGTGGCGGGCTGGGCGGCGGTGGGGTGCAGACGGTTACGATCACGTATGTGCCGCTCCTGACTTCGCTCAGCATCCTGCCCCAGATCCTCGGCGATGGCACGATCAATATGGTCATCCCTTACACCCGGACCAGGCGTACGGGCCAGATCGTGGTGCCGCTGGCCACCTACGGGAGCTATGAGGCCCCGATCTGGACGACCAACAGCCTGCTCACCACCATCAACGTGCGTGACGGGGAGACCTTCGTGGTAGGCGGTTTCGTGGGTGGCACCGAGAACTCCACCGAGTTCCGCCTGCCCCTGCTGGGGGAGCTGCCGCTGGTCGGGCAGCTCTTCACGCGGCGCACCTACTCGCGCACGGAAACCGAGACCCTGCTCTTCATCACACCCCATATCGTGAAAGAGGAGGCCGCGCCTGCCACCCTCGGTCCGATCTAGCGGTAGCGCGAGCCCTGACGTGGATACCTGGAAGCGGCACTCTCGGCGAGTGCCGCTTCCGCTGCCATCGGACCTCCCGCTGCGGCGTTGGGGCGGAGGAGCCCGGGCGGCCGGGATCGGGTAGCGGCGATGCCTCCCCTGTCGTCTAGCCCAGAGCTGGCTGCCTCTGTACCGGTGGACCTCGGCGACCGGTCGTACTGCATACACGTGGGTCCCGGCCTGCTGGAGCGCGCCAGCGAGCTGATCCCGGCCCCGGCCGGGGCTCGGACCTTCGTCATCACGCATCCGGCGATAGATCGTCTTCACGGCGAGCGGCTCCGGCGCGGCCTTCACCCACTCGAGACCGAGACGATCCATGTGCCGCCTGGTGAGCGCCAGAAGTCGCTGCGGCGCGCCGCCGCGCTCTACGACGAACTGCTCTCCCGGTCGGCCGACCGCCGTTCGATCGTGATCGCATTCGGCGGCGGGGTGATCGGCGACCTCGCCGGTTTTGTGGCAGCAACCTACATGCGCGGGGTGGTCTACACTCAGGCTCCAACGACTCTGCTTGCCCAGGTTGACGCCTCGGTGGGCGGCAAGGTGGCGGTCAACCACCCGCGCGCGAAGAACCTGATCGGCGCTTTCTACCAGCCCACCGCGGTGATCGCCGATTCCGACGTGCTGGGCACGCTGAGCGCCCGCGACTACCGGGCCGGCCTTGCGGAGGTGGTGAAGCACGCAGTGATTGCCGACGCCGCCCTCTTCGCCTGGCTGCGCGCACATGCCGCCTCGCTGATGCGGCGAGATGCTCACGCGACTGCTCACATCGTGCGGCGAAGCTGTGAGATCAAGGCCGACGTGGTGCGCCGGGACGAGCGCGAGACCGGCCTGCGCGCGACGCTCAACTTCGGCCACACCGTCGGGCACGCCCTGGAGACCGAGGCCGGCTATCGCGCTCTCCGCCACGGCGAGGCGGTTGCGATCGGCATGGTCGCCGCCTCGCGCCTCGCGCAGGCTGTGGGCCTGCTCGGCAAGGAAGCATGCGATGAGATCGAGCGGCTGCTCGATCTGCTAAGACTTCCGGTGCGCGTGCTCGGCGTCTCCGCGGCCGCGCTCATGGCCTTGATGCGAGCGGACAAGAAGGCCGCGGGTGGCGCGCCCCGGTTCGTTCTGCCCCGTTCCATCGGAGCGGTGGAGGTCTCGGTGGAAGTGCCCGAGCACGCGCTGCGGTCTGTGCTCGTATCCCTCGGCGCGGTGGAACCGTAGGGCAGGGTTTGGACCTGCCACACCGGGGAGGTGTAGCATGATCTTCGACTTCCACACACACACCATTCTCAGCGACGGGGTGCTGCTCCCCATCGAGTTGATCCGGCGCGCCGTGCATCAGGGTTACGCCGCGCTGGGTGTGACCGACCACGCCTCGCGGGGTAACCTGGCCTCCGTGATCGGTGCCGCGCTGGCGGACGCCCGACTGGCGGAGGAGCATTGGGATATCCGCGTCATCCCCGGAGTTGAGCTCACCCATCTGCCCCCCGCGGCCATCCCCGAGCTGGCCCGGGAGGCCCGGCAGCTCGGCGCTCAGATCGTGGTGGTGCACGGCGAGACGCCGGTCGAGCCCGTGCCTCCGGGCACCAACCTGGCGGCGCTCCGGTGCCCCGAGGTTGACCTCCTGGCGCACCCCGGACCCATTGATGTGGAGCTTGCAGGGCTCGCCGCGCGCAGCGGCATCTTCCTCGAGATCTCGGCCCGCGTCGGCCACTCCCTTGGCAATGGCGCGGTGGCAGCCGCGGCCCGGGAGGCGGGCGCGCTGCTGCTCGTCAACAGCGACACCCACCGCCCGGAGGACCTCCTGACCGAGGAGTTCGCGCGCCGGGTGGCGGCCGGGGCCGGGCTCTCCGAGGCCGAATGCGAGACCGCGCTGCTCGCGAATCCCAAGCTTCTGCTGTCGCGCCTCGACCGGCGTCGTGCCGGCCGCGGCGGGTGAGATCCGTTGCCACTCTGCGAAATAGCGCTACTTCGCTACGTAGCACGAGCTGCCTTTGACACCCCGGCGAGGGGCCTGCTATACTCGCCGCCGTTGGACTTCCCACGGAGGTTCCCTGGTATGGGCCGGGTTCGCACGGCTTTGATCAGCGTTTCCGACAAGAGCGGACTCAGGGAGTTCGCCTCAGGTCTGGCCGAGCTGGGTGTGACCATCCTCTCCTCCGGAGGCACGGCCGCTCATCTTCGTGAGGCCGGGATCGCGGTGACCGATGTCTCCGAATACACCGGCTTCCCCGAGATGATGGACGGTCGCGTGAAGACCCTGCACCCGAAGGTCCACGGTGGCCTGCTGGCGCTGCGGGACAACCCCGAGCACATGGCCGCGGCCGAGAAGCACGGCATCACCATGATAGACCTGGTGGTGGTGAACCTCTATCCATTCGAGCAAACGGTCGCTCGCTCCGGAGTGACTCTCGCGCAGGCGATCGAGAACATAGATATCGGCGGCCCCTCCATGCTCCGCTCGGCGGCGAAGAACTACCGCCACGTGGCTGTCATCTGTAACCCGCAGCGCTATCCGGCGGTGCTGGAGGAGATGCGGGGGCATGAAGGAGCAGTGCCGGCCGAATGGCGGGCCCGGCTCGCCCAGGAGGCCTTCGCCTACACCGCGCGGTACGACTCGGCGATCTACAACTACCTCTCGCGGCAAGCGGGAGAGCCCGGAGCCCTCCCAGGCTGGCTCCTTCAGCCCTTCGAGAAGGCCGCCGACCTCCGCTACGGAGAGAACCCGCACCAGCGGGCCGCCTTCTACCGGCGCGCCGCGCAGGCCCCGATCGGCCTGGCTGCCGCCCACCAGCTCCATGGCAAGGAGCTGTCCTTCAACAACTACCTCGACCTGGAGGCCGTGCTGGGCTTCGTGCGCGAGTTCGAACGTCCGGCCGCGATCATCGTCAAGCACAACAGCCCTTGCGGCGCGGCGGTCGCCGACACGCTCGCCAAGGCTTACCGCGATGCCCTGGCCACTGACCCTGTGTCCGCCTTCGGGGGCATTGTCGGCCTGAACCGGGTCCTCGATGCGGAGACCGCGGCCGCCATCCTGAGGGGCATCAAGCGCTACGGCTTTATGGAGTGCGTGCTCGCCCCGGGCTATGCCCCGGAGGCGCGAGCGACGCTCACGGCGAAGCGCGACCTGCGCCTCCTCGAGCTGCCCGATCTGGCCGCCAGCGATCCCTGGGCGATGAAGCAGGTGACAGGCGGCCTGGTCCTCCAGAGTCCGGACACGGCTGCGGAGCCCACGGACCTGAGGGTGGTGACGAAGCGCGCTCCCACGGTCAGGGAGCAGGCGGCGCTGCGCTTTGCCTGGCTGGTCTGCAAGCACACCAAGTCGAACGCGATCGTGCTCGCGCGCGGGTCCAAGGCGGTCGGCATCGGCGGAGGCGTGACCAGTCGGGTGGATGCGGCCGAGCTGGCGGTGAAGAAGGCGGGCGACCGAGCGCGGGGCGCCGTGCTCGCCTCCGATGCCTACTTCCCGTATCCCGATGCAGTCGAGGCGGCGGCGCGGGCAGGCGTGAGCGCCATCATCCAGCCGGGCGGCTCCCGTGGGGACGAGCAAGCTATCGCTACCTGCGACAAGCACAAGATCGCGATGATGTTCACGGGAGTGCGCCACTTCCGGCACTGAGAACGCTTCCGCCTGTCGCCTTACTAGCCCCCGAGTGAGCGAGGAGCAAGATGAACCGCACCCTGGGCCAGTCCGACCCCGAGATCGCTGCTGCCCTGTCGGAGGAGTTGGAGCGTCAGCGCACCTGCCTGGTCATGATCCCCTCGGAGAACTACGCCTCCAAGGCCGTGCTTCAGGCGCAGGGCTGCATCATGACTAACAAGTACGCCGAGGGGTACCCCGGCGCGCGCTGGTACAATGGCTGCGGGGCGGTGGATCGGGCCGAGCAGCTCGCCATAGATCGCGCCAAGGAGCTGTTCGCGGCGGACCATGTGAATGTCCAGGCCCACACTGGGTCCCAGGCCAATATGGCGGCGTATTACGCCGTGCTGGAGCCGGGCGACACTATCCTCTCGCTGTCGGTGGACCACGGCGGCCACCTCAGCCACGGGCAGGCCGTCAACTTCTCGGGTCGCTACTATCGCGTCCACCACTACGCGCTGGACCGCGATACGGAGCTGCTGGATTACGAGTCGGCCCGCAAGATCGCCCAGCTCTACCGGCCCAAGCTGATCGTGGTCGGCTTCAGCGCCTACTCGCGGGTGATAGACTGGGAGGCCTGGCGCTCGGTCGCCGATGAGGTAAACGCCTTCCTGATGGCCGACATCGCGCATATCGTCGGCCTGGTGGCGGCGGGAGAGCATCCCAGCCCGGTCCCCTATGCCGACATCGTGACCTCCACGACGCACAAGACGCTGCGGGGCCCGCGCGGCGCCTTCATCATGTGCAAGCGGCACCTCGCCGACGCGGTTGACCGCGCCATCTTCCCCGGCATTCAGGCCGGCCCCCTCATGCACGTGATCGCGGCCAAGGCGGTGGCCTTCAAGGATGCGATGACGGAGGAGTTCCGCGCCTATCAGCGGCAGATCGTCAAGAACGCCCGCGCGCTGGCTGAGGCGCTGGCGGCCCAGGGCGTGCGGATCGTCAGCGGCGGCACCGACACCCACCTCATGCTCTGCGACCTGCGACCGCTCACCATCAGCGGGCGAGATGCGGCCAATGTGCTGGAGGAGGCCGGCATCATCGTCAACAAGAACAGCGTCCCCTATGACCATCAGCCCCCCGCCATCGCCTCCGGCATCCGTCCCGGCACGCCTGCCATCACGACGCGGGGGATGAAGGAGCTCGAGATGGCGCAGATCGGCGAGCTGATGGGGCGCGTGCTCCGACAGCCTCTCGTGCCCGAGATTCGCAAGCAGGTGCGCGAGGAAGTGCGCGCGCTGTGTGCGCGGTTCCCGGTGTACCAGGACCTGGAAGTGAGCTGAGGGCAACGCCGGTGGCTGGTTGCCAGGGGTTGTTGGCTCTGACGACAGAGGAGAACGCGCTCGACTTCCTGGAACGTGCGGCCGAGTTCGCCCAACGCCAGGATCTGCCGACTTGGCCCAAGTGGGTGGCGATATGCTTGCATCATGCGCTCTACGGATTCCTCATCTGCGCACTTCACGCTGGCGGCGACGAGCGCCGCTTCATGGCGCAAGGCAAGAAGGGCAAGTGGCTCATCAGCTTCGGTGAGGCGTTGGGGCGGGCCCAAGACGATAGTTGGATGATGCAATATGCGATGAGCAAGCCACTCGTCCTGTCGCCCAGCGAGGCCAAGGCCATTCGGTTTCTCCAAGGGGGGTTGCGGAACGGCTTCATGCACTTCGCACCACACATCTGGGGGATCGAGCATGGCGATGTCACGGAGGTCATCCCACATGTGCTTCGGGTAGTCACTTTCCTGGTGTTCGAAAGCGGCAACCTGGTCCTCCTCTCGGACCAGCAGAGAAGCGGGGTCCGACTGGCCATCGAGGGGATTCGCGCAGGCATCGAACAGGCAAGGCGCGGCGCCATTGACACCTCTCCCGGGTTCTGACTATAGTAATGGTCAGATCGCCAAAGGCATCTGAGCGGGTGAAAACTATGCCAGAGCGTTTTCTCACGGTCACCGAAGCCAAGAGGACTTTCTGCGAGCTGGTGCGGGAGACCGACGAGACCTTCGATCGGGTCATCATCACGCGGGACGGACATCCCGCGGCCGTGCTCCTCGCGTACGATGATTACGATGGAATGCAGGAGACCATCGAGATCATGTCCGACCCGGCGCTGGTGAAAGCGATCCGGGAGGGCGAACAGGACATCGGCGCGGGTCGAACTGTGAGTCTGGAAGAGCTGGACAGGACACTTGCCCGAGAGACCCCAACTAGAACTCAGCCCGCGCGCCGCTCGCGACCTAAGGGCCCTGCCACCAAGCGTGCGCGCCCTTCTCCGCGCCTCGCTAGATAGGATCCGCGCGAACCCCGAGGCCGGGAAGAGGCTTGTCGGCGCGTTTGCCGGTCGTCGTTCGTGGCGGATCGGCAGCTACCGCATCATCTATGAGTATTCGGGCGGCATGGTGTGGGTTGCAGCAGTGGGCCATCGTTCCTCCATCTACCGCCAGCCATGACTTACGCTCAGGCCGTCACCTATCTCGAATCCCTGATTGACTACGAGCGCACTCCCGCCGGCGCGGCCGCCGCCCGCGTGTGGAACCTAGACCGCATCGGGCGCATGCTGCACGAGTTCGGCAACCCGCACCTCGGCCTCAGGTGTGCGAATATCGCCGGGACCAAGGGTAAGGGCTCGACCGCGGCGATGACGGCCTCGATCCTGTCGGCCGCGGGTCTGCGCACGGGCCTCTACACCTCCCCTCATCTGATCTCGTTCCGCGAGCGCATTCGCGTGGACGGGAGGCTGATCAGCGAAGAGGAGGTGGTCTCCCTGGTGGAGAGGGCCTTGCCGGTCATCGAGTCGCTTCGGACTTCCGAGGTGGGGCCGCCCAGCTTCTTCGAGGTCTATACCCTCATCGGCTTCCTCCACTTCGCGCGTCAGCAGGCCGACGTGGTGGTGCTCGAAGCTGGTCTCGGCGGGCGCCTGGATGCCACCAATATCGCGCAGCCGCTGGCGTGCGCCATCACGCACATCAACTTCGACCACATGCAGGAGCTAGGTGACACGATCGCGCAGATCGCCGGGGAGAAGGCGGGGATCATCAAGCCCGGCGCCTGCGTGATCTCCTCACCGCAGTTGCCGGAGGCGCTGGAGGTCCTCCAGGAGGTGTGCCTGGAGCGCCGCGCGCAGCTTCTCGTCGTGGGACAGCCCGAGGGGCCACAGGTGTCAGTGACCGCGACCAACCACCATCGCCAGGTGCTGACGATCAGAACCGCGCGAGCGACCTACCGCGACCTCGAGTGCCCGCTGCTGGGCCCGCACCAGGCCGAGAACGCGGCCGTAGCCGTCGGCCTGGCCGAGTGCCTCTCGGATCGCGGCATACAAGTATCCGAGAAGGCGATCAGAGAGGGGATCAGGTCAGTCCGCTGGCCGGGGAGGTTCGAGATCGTCTCCCGCCGGCCCTACATCATCCTCGACGGTGCGCACGACGTAGCCGGGGCGGCCGCGCTTGCCAGGACGTTGGAGTCACTGCTCGCTGGCCGGCGCATCATTCTGGTGCTCGGCATCCAGCGCGAGAAGGACGCCGACGCGATCGCCGCCCTCCTCTGCCCGCTGGCCGACCGCGCGATCGCCACCGCCAGCTCTTCCCCCCGCGCCATCGAGGCGCACGATCTGCAGCGCGTCCTCTACCAGCACTGCCGGCACACCGCGGCCTACACCCCAGTTTCGCTGGCGCTGCGGGAGGCGCTCGACCAAGCGCGCTCCAGCGATGTGATCGTCATCACCGGCTCGCTCTATGTGGTCGGCGAGGCGATGCGCGCGCTCGGGCGCGACGACGCGGCCTGACAGCTTGCGGGCGCCGCGCTTGCGGGTCAGCGCGGCGTGGTATAATCGGATCGTCATCTCATGCAGGAGTGGGTGAGTGCCGCAGGCTCCGCCTCTCGTTGCAGCCGTATCCGAAGAGCTGTACAAGTGCAACCGGTGCGGCTTCTGTCAGACCAGATGCCCGATCTACCGCATCACCGGGCTGGAATCCTCGGTGGCGCGGGGGCACTTCGCGCGCCTCCAGGCCGTGCTCGAGGAGGGACTGCCGCTCGACTCCGCTATTCGGGAGTCTCTCTTCTCCTGCCTGATGTGTCGGGCCTGCACGGCCGAGTGCCCGCCGGCGATCGAGACGGATCGGATCATCGCGGCGGCGCGCGCCAGCTACGTCGCACAGCGGCAGTCGCGCCTCCAGCGCCTTATCTTCCGGCGCCTGTTGGCCAACCCGCGCGCTCTCCGCCGGGCCGTGCGAGTGCTGGGCTGGCTCCAGCGCACCCGTCTCACCGCCTTCGCCAAGCTGCTCCGCCTGCTGCCGTGGTTCGACCGCGGCCTGGCCGAGGCGCCCGCCATGGCGCCGATCCCCAAGTCCTTCCTGCGCGAGCGGCTGGCGAACCGGCGGCAACCCGCGGCCGGGCCCAAGCAGGTCACCTACTTCGTGGGCTGTGCCATAGACTGCGCCTTCCCGGAGGTGGGAGAGGGCACGCTCGACCTACTGGGGGCGTCTGGTCATGGCGTCGCGGTGGCGGAGAACGTCTGCTGCGGGCTTCCACCCTACTCGTATGGTGATGTCGAATCCGCGCGGGCACTCGCCCGCCGGAACCTGGAGGCGCTGCGCGGTGCGACCGGGATGATCGTCACGGACTGCGCGAGCTGTTCGTCGTTCCTGAAGAGCTACCCGCAGCTCTTTGCCCCCGAGGACCCGGGCCGCGGCGAAGCGGAGGCGATGTCCTCCCGCGTCCGCGACCTCTCGGAGTTCCTCGCGGAGGCAGGGCTCGCGGAAGGCCTGCGGCCCGTTCGCGCGGTCGTCACCTACCACGACCCCTGCCACCTGAGCCGCTACCATAAGGTCATACGCGAGCCCCGCGCGCTGCTGCGCGCCATCCCGGGCCTCGACTACCGGGAGCTACCAGAGGCCGATTGGTGCTGCGGTGGTGCAGGCAGCTATGCTCTGACCCACCACGATCTCTCGATGCAGGTCCTGGCGCGCAAGATGGAAAACATCCGCGCCACGGGGGCTGAAATCGTGGTCACGCCCTGCCCGGCCTGTGTGATGCAGCTCCGCTATGGCGCCCGGAAGTTCGGGGTGCCGGTGCAGGTCATGCACCTAACCGAACTGCTGCGTCGCGCCCTCCCGCCGCTGCCTGATGATGCTCGCCCAAAGAAGTAACTGCGGCAGAGCCCTGCGCCCCGACCGGTTACACGATATCGGACACCGCCGGGCCGGCGGTGGCGGCGGCGTAGAACGGGTTGTCGTGGATTGTTTCCCCCAGGATCACGATGGGGTGAGTGCGGAAGGCGGCCACCACGATCGCGCCCGAGACCTGCCGCCGGTCATACTGGCAGACCAGGACCAGGGGGAGGCCTGCCACCTCCTGCGTGAGCTTGCCCTCGAACTCCTCCCACCGATCCGGATCCATCCGGTAGCCGCGCAGCCAGGTCATGTCGGTGGCGAGACGCATCGCGCCATAGCCGGATCTCTGCCCGTCCTCGACCAGAGTGTGCACTAACGCCATCACGCGATCCGGGTCGAATAGGTTGTCGCGAAGGTAGAAGTCAATGTCGCAGACCACCAGCAACTGGCCCGAAGCCTCCAGGGTAGGCAGGTCTCCACCCATGGCGGCCACGCCCTCTCGGAAACGTTCGGCCGAGGCGCGCGGGCCCACCCATACGCAACGCTGGGCCGCCCGCAGCCCCTGAGCGTAGAAGCCGGTCATCACCTCCGCCTGCTGGCTCGGCCCATCGAAGATCGCACAGATGTGATCGCCCCAGGCGAAGTGGAAGTCACCATATCCCAGGTAGGTGGCCTCGGCCATGGTCTGACGCCCCTTGTATCGGTCTCTACCGTTCGGCAGGAGCTTGCTCCTGCCGCGTCTACACCCCCACCGCAGCCAGCGTGTCGGAATCGAGGAACGGAAGCGCTGGCTGGTCGGCCGCGGCCCGGCCCGCGCGCAGCAGGTCCGGGATGCGGCCATCCCGGCGGCCGTTCACCAGCACGAATGGGGCCGCGCGCCGGGCCACCACGCCCAGCGGGCGCAGGTCGTTGAGCGACGTGAGTCGCGCCTGGCCGCGAGCGGCCACGATACGATCGGCTGAGCGCGGCCCAATCCCCGGGACGCGCAGGAGCTGGTGGCGCGGGGCGCGGTTCACCTCGACCGGGAACTCCTCAGGGTGCGTCAACGCGAACCCCAGCTTCGGGTCGAGGTTCAGCGGAAGGTGTCCCGCATCATCGAACGCGAGGTCCGAGAGCCCGAAACCGTAGCAGCGCAAGAGCCAGTCAGCCTGATAGAGCCGGTGCTGCCGGATGGCGGGGGTAGGCGGCTCGCCCTCCAGGGGCGTATCCGGCACAGGCCGGAAGGCCGAGAAATATGCACGGCGGAGGCCCACGCTCCGGCGCAAGCCTTCGCTCGCGGTGAGGAGCTGCCGGTCTGACTCACCGGCCGCGCCCACCACGAACTGCGTCGTCTGGCCGGATCGCAGCCGGCCGGGTCCGGCTCGATCAGCCGCCTGCCGAATCCAGTGCATGCGCTTGATCACGTCCTCGGCCAGGTGCTTGCTGCCGGAGAGGCGGGCGAGCGCTTGCTGCGTGGGCGCCTCCATGTTGACCGAGACCCGGTCGGCCAGCGCCACCGCCCTCTCCACTGCGTCGCAGGGAGCGCGGGGGAGAATCTTGAGGTGGACGTAACCGTGGAAGCGGTCCTTCTCCCTGAGGATCTCGACGCTGGTGAGCATGTCCTGCATGGTGGCAGCGGGCGACCCGTGGACGCCCGAGCTGAGGAACAGCCCGCTCACCAACCCTCTCGTGCGCATCTCCATGAAGGTCGCCGCCAGCTCGTCTGGGGTGAACGAGTGGCGCCGGCATCGGCGGTCTGCGCGGTTGGCGCAGTAGTAGCAGTCATACTGGCAGGCATCGGTCATCAGGATCTTGAGCACCGAGAGGCTGCGGCCGTTGGGGAGGAGTAGGCGGGTGATCGCCGGTGCGAACCGCTCGCTCGGCGACGGGCAGGAGGTGCAGATGTCGAACTCCGCCGCCGCAGAGAGCAGCGTCAGCTTATCGTCGAGCGTAGTCGTCATCTCGGCCCCAGGCGGTAGGTTAGCATGACTCCGGGCCCTTGTCAAACGTTAGTTTGAGAGCGGTGCCGCAGCAAGCGCGGCGCAGCCGGCGCGCTCCCAAACGTGGAATAGTGTGGTTAGGTGAGCAGGCCAAGTCCCCGCCCGCAAGGTGATACTCATGGGGCGCAGCAGCGAGGATTTGGCCGAACGGTTGTGGCCGGAGAACCTACAAGAGGTGCAGGACTGCTTCAGCGGAACCGCTGGCATTCCCGTCCTCTTTGCGCATCCTGCCGGGCGGCCTCTGGCCGCGTGCGAAGACCTCTCGGAGTTCTGTCGCTGGTTCACCCGTGCCGTTCCCCTCTCCCGTCCCTGTCTGGACTGCGGCCGTGGGGTTCAGGTCGAGCAGTTGGCGGCAGCGTCGGGAGGGCTGAGGCCTGGCGTATCCCCCTCGGGGAATGAGCCAGGGCAGGTCTCCATGCTTCATGTCTGCCCGCTGGGAGTCATTGATGCTGCGGTCCCCATCCTCGCGGGTGGTGAGGTGCTTGGCCATGTGGTCACCGCGCAAGCGCGGCCCGATAGCCTGAGCAACCCGGCGCCGCGGGGGGCCGAGCCCACCCGGGAGGCGGAGGAATGCCAGGCTCTCGTCTCCCGGCTGTGCAGGCGATCGGCGGCTCAGATGGAGAATGCCGCGAGCGGGGCCTCAGTGATCGCGTCACTCATTGGCGCTCTGGCCGCCGCGCGCCGGCGCAATCTGCGCATGGCCCAGCACATTCGGGAGCAGAGCCGCTGGATTCAGCAGCACACAATGGTTGACCCTGTGACCGGGGTCGCCAACCGCCGCCGGTTCGGTGCTGCCCTCGAGGCCGAGGTGCTGCGCGCCCGGCGCTACAAGCGCACCCTCTCGGTGGCGGTGCTGGATATCGAGGGTTTCCAGAGGATCAACGAGGAGTTCGGCCACGAGATCGGAGACGCGGTGCTGCGGAACGTCGCGCAGTGCCTCTCCTCCACGGTCCGGCAGACTGACCTGGTGGCCCGGGTGGGGGGCGACGAGTTCGCCATTCTCTTCCCCGAGACCGCGCGCCCCGAGGCGATGATCGCGCTGGCGCGGGTGAGAGCGCAGATCGAGGACCTGAACTCATCGGGGGAGCTGCCCGAGGAAGTGCAGCTAAGGATCGGCCTGGCAGACCGCTCTGAGGAGACTGCTGAGCTCCTGGAGGCGGCCGCCCACTCCGCGCGCCGCGCCTACGGGCTGGGAGACCCGGCCGGCTAGACTAACGAGTTTCGCCCAAAGAAGTGCGGGCGAAACTCGTCAGAACACCAGCACATGCCTGAGGAAAGACGTTCGCGCAATGTTATTTCATTGCGCGAACGGCCGTAGTGGGCGCCGCTGGCAGCGCTCCCAGGTCATCTCGCTCACCCGGGGCATACGGGGCCGGCGCCGGAGACGAGACATGCGGCTGAGGAAGTCGTCGGGGGTAGCGGCCGCGATGCGCCGCTCTGACTTGCGCTCGGCGGCCAGCGAGATGATCTCGGCTGCCGCTTCAGCGGAAAGCTCGGCCGTGTTGACCACCAGGTCGTAGTGGGCTGGAGACTCGATGTCTCCACCAAAGGCCTGGCGGACGAACTTCGCCCTTTCGGCGTCACTGCGTAACAGCACGCGCTCGGCGACCGTGCGGGAAACGCCTTGCCGCTGCATCACCAGGGCGATGCGGCAGGGCATCGGCGCCACCATCCGCACGTGCAAGGTGCCGGGATCGGTGAGCACGAAGGCCGCGCCGCGCCCCATGACCAGCATGTTGTCCTCGCGCTCCAGCAGCAGCAGGATGTGCACCAGGCGACGCAGGTAGACCGCTTGGCTGATAGAGGTCCGCCACTCCACGATCAGCGCCTCCACCGTTCCTGGCGCGGTCTCGTCGAACAGGCTGAGATGGGCGACCGGGGCACCCTCTTGCTGTGCGATCCGCTCCAGAATCGCCCGGTCCGCCACCTGTAACCCCTCCCGCTCGGCCGCCAGCCGCGCGATCTCCTCCGCCCCCGATTCCGCCTCGCGCGATACAGTGATCACCATTGCTGTCCCTCCACTGCCCCCTCGTCGCCCGGGGCCGGCCCTCCAAGTCGGCCTAGCGGGTAGCAGTCGGCAAGCGGTCTTGGGCGCCGGCGGACTCCCCTTAGGCGCCCGTATCCTCGCCCCCGGTCCCGCCAGGCTCCTGAACACCAGGGCCGTTACTCCCTCCGCTCTCCTCTGAGCCGGAATCCGCGTTGCCGGGCGCGATCTCATCCAACCCCGGCTGGGAGGTATCAGGTGCCACCTGGCCTGATCCGGACGTCTCGCCCCCGGGTGCGGCTTCACCTGACTCGGAGGATCCCTGCTCCTCAGGCGCGGCCTCCTGCTGCCCCTCGGGCGCGCTTGGGGCGTACTCTTCTGGCGATGTCTCGGAACCGCCGGGGGCGGCCTCTTCCTGCGCGCCTGCCCCGCCCTCGGGCTGCGCTTCCGTTGGGGACTCCGGCGCCGAGGCCGCGGGAGCGGCCGGTAGCGCCACCGGCGCAGCGTCCGCAGCATCGAGCAGGCGCAGGCGGCGCACCATCTCCAGGTTCTCCGGGATGACGAGCAGAGCGGAGTACAGCCACTCGCGCGCTTCGACCAGGCGGTTCTGAGCGACCAGCGCGTCGCTCAGCATGGTGGCCGCGCGCATCTTCTCGGCTGCTGTCATCGGCGGCGTTCGCGCCCAGGCCGTCTTCAGCGCCCCTACGGCTTGATCCGGATACCCGGTGTCAAGGAGAGCCGCACCGTAGTCGAGCGCGTACTGGGCTGAGGAGGGGGCCAGCTCTGCCGCCTGCTGGAGCGCGTCCAGACCCTCCTGGACATCATCCGTGAGAACTTGCTCGACCTTGATCACCTTGGTGGTGCGCTCTTGACCGCTGGCGTCCACTGTGGTTTCCTCGGTCTCGACCGTGCGGTACCCATAGATGAGCCAACTGCCGAGCGCGTACTTAGCGTCCGCGTTTTTTGGGTTCGCTGCTGCCATGTCCCGCGCGGCCTTGAGCCCGCGCTCGCCCAGGGCGCGGATCTCCGCCAGCTCGGCCGGAGTCCCGGGCCGCTGCGTGAGTTCCAGGCCGAGGGTGGTGTTGCGGTCGAAGCCGGCCAATGCGTCCGCCACTGGCGCTGTCGTCTTAGAGGCAGCCCACCCGAGCCCAGGGGATACCTCTGTGAGGAGGACCACTGCGATCGCGATCTGCCAGCACAGCTTCATCTTGCCCACCTCCGAATGTGTGCGAGGCTACCGTGCACCCAGCGCCCTGCGCATCTCGGCCGCACAGCCGGCGGCCGGCAGATGGCCAGGCACTCGGTTCACCCCTCGGTCCTGCGCCCATCCCTTCTGCGCGCCCCTCCTGCCTCCTCGGCCCATCTTGGGGCGTGCGGGCGGATTCGAGACAAGAGGACCGGCTGGCCGCCCCCCCCAGCGCGCCCTCGTCAGAACTCCCGGTGGTGCGGCACGACGTGGATAAGCGCGTCCGTCCGGCACGGCACGCTTTCGGTCTGCACGGTGGTCTCGGCAATGTCGAACCGCTTCGTCAGCCTGTCGGTGATCTCACACACAATCCGGTCCCGCTCCTCCGCTGGGCAGGCGCCCACGGTGGCGTGCACGCTCAAGGCCAGCAGGTTGGAGCAGATCGTCCAGATGTGAAGGTCGTGGATGCCCTGCACGCCCGGCACTGAGCGGACCGCCTCCGCCACCGCCCCGAAATCCACGCCGGCTGGCACGCCCTCCAGGAGGATGTGCGCGGTGTCGCGGAGCAGCCGCCCCGACCCCAGCAGCACCAGCAGGCCGATCCCGATGCTGATGATCGGGTCCGCCGCGTACCACCCGGTCGGGAGCATGATCAACGCGGCCGCCACCACCCCCACACTGCCTCCCAGATCGGCGAGCACGTGAAGGTAAGCACTCCGTATGTTGAGGTCAGTGTGAGCATGGCGGCGCAGGCGAAGCGCGATGATGGCATTGGCGATCAGTCCGGCGACCGCGATCACCAGCATCCCCTCAACGCGCACCTGTGGGGGATGGTGGAGCCGCACGTAGGCCGCATGGAGGAGCCCGGCGGAGATGGCGAAGAGCAGCACCCCGTTGATCAGGGCGGCGAAGACCTCCGCCCTGTGCCACCCGAAAGTGTGCTCTCTGCTCACCGGCCGCGCCGCGATCGAGAACGCCCCAAGGGTAAGCGCCAGCGAGACCAGATCCGTGAACACGTGGGCGGCGTCGCTCAGGAGCGCGAGGCTGCCCGCCCAGATGCCCCCGGCCACCTCCGCCACCAGCACCACGGTGGTGAGCGCAAGGGCGAAGAGCAGGTTCCGCCTGGTCGGTTCCGAACCACTCGCCAGCGCGTAGGGATGGGGCGACTCATCCACGTGACTGTGCATCGCTCTGCCTTATGCAGGATCCTGCACTGCGATAATACCCTAGGGCTGCGGCGTCCTTGTCGCAGTCGCGACCTCCGCCCAGCCGAGCAGGGAGAGGCGTTCGCCTGCCTGCACCTCGAGCTTCACCGGCTGCCCCCAACCGACCGAGACGTGGTAGATCCAGACCTGCTGCCTGTCCTGGTAGAGCGTCTGCACCGCCAGCCAGCGACCATCGCCTGACCAGGCGATGGCGCTCACTCCGCCGCGCAGCGAGAGCTCCTTTACCTTCTGACCTGAGGCTGCATGCAGCACCACAGCGACATGCCTGGTGCTCCAGATGTCCCCCACGCGGAGGGAGACTGTGATCTGCTCTGGCTTCGGCCCCCAGGCGATGGCGTCCGCGAAGCCTGGATAGAGGAAACGCGTGGTGTGTGCCGAGGTATCGGCGAGGTAGACCCCGGCCTTGGGAAGCATCGCCTTGTCCAGGGTGTGCTCGTCGCCGAGAGGTAGCACGCAGTAAGCGAGCAGGCTGCTGTCGGGAGAGAAGGCGAGGTCGGAGACATACAGGTCGGCGCTCTCCAGGGGTATGCGCCACTCCTCTTCCCCGGAGGAGCCCAGAATGCGCACAGTCGGCCGAGGCAGAACCGATGCGCCGACGCGCAGGACCGACAGCGCGAACCGGCTTCCGTCCGGGCTCACCGCGAAGGCCGGCGCCCGGTTCCAGAGCCCATAGGGCGAAGCCAGGCTGAAGGAGAGAGGCAGCGGAAACACTCGCTCGGGCGCCGCCTCCCTCGCCAGGTCCCCGGCAATCGGGAGCCGACTCATGACATCGAGATGGGCCGAAGGATCAGGCGCGGTCGCAGGCCCCATGAGCACGTACACGCCCCTTCCTGGCACCGCCCGCCCGGCCCCCACCAGGTCCGAGCCGCCGATCTTGAGCAGAGCCCGGTTTGCCTCCTGAGTGTCCCGGTAGAGCAGACGGCGCTGCCCGGTGCTCACCTCCTGCACGTAGATCGAGGTTACGGGAGCTTGCCCGCCGCTCGTCGTGACTGCGTAGACAAACGCCAGGCCGGGCGGTGGCACCGGCTCCTCGGCCAGCGCCACTCCGAGAGACAGCACAGAAACCGGTATCAGCATCAGCCAACGCATCGCCATGCCTCAGACCTGGGGTCTTAGTTCCGTCGCACAGGGGCGTGCTCCTGTGCGTGTTGCTCTGGCGCTCGCGTCGCAAGGCGCGGAGCCGTGGTATAATGTGCCACCGGGCCCGTAGCTCAGCGGTAGAGCAGGCGGCTCATAACCGCTTGGTCGCAGGTTCGAATCCTGCCGGGCCCAGTTCGCCTGACCCCACCGACGCGTACGTGCTAGACTTCGGCGAGCCATGGGTTCGTCTCCAGTTCCTCGCCAATGGTCGTCGGAGGCCCGTGGCCGGGGTAGACGGTCAGCCGCGGGTCCAGTTGCGCGAGCCGCCGCAAGGAGACCGCCATTTCCCCTTCGTCAGCGCTCGGGAGATCGAGCCGGCCGATGCCTCCCGCGAAGAGGCAGTCGCCGGAGAAGAGGATCTCGTCTCCCAACAGGCAGATGCTCCCTGCCGTGTGGCCGGGCGTGTGCAGCACCGTGAGCCCCAACTCAGCGCCTTCGATGCCGATCATATCGCCATCGCGCAGCAGTCGCTCCGCCGTCACGGTCTCAGGCGGATAGCCCAGCATCTCGGTCAGGTTGAGCATGGGGTCAGCCAGCATCGCGGCATCGCGCTCGTGGATCGCCGCCGGTGCTCCAGTGAGGTGCTTCAGCCCGGCGAGGCCTTCCGTGTGATCGGCGTGAGCATGTGTGAGGACAACCAGGCGGATGCTCAGCCCGCGCGCCTGGGCAGCTCTCTGGATCTGGTTGGGATCGCCGGCGCAGTCAACCAACAGCGCGGGGCTCAGGCCCTCTTGCCAGACCAAGTAGGAGTTAGTGCCGATGGGGCCGAGGGTAAGAGTCAGGACCGTCACAACGCGCCTGCTGCATCTTCCTCGGCGCGGTTCAGCTCCAGCCTGCGCCGGCCCACGAACTCCATCTCATAGCTGTCGAGCTCGCCCACCTGTGCGGTCAGCCGCGCTGCCTCTTGCTCCAGGCCGGCCTCCAGATAGGCGTCCGCGAGGAGCACGCGGAAGCAGCGGTTGGCGGGCTCCATCTGCAGCGCCGCGCGGAGCGCATCAATCGCCTGCACGATCCGCCCCAGGGCCAGGGCGGCTACTCCGTACCGGATCAGGTAGTAGCTGTCATAGGGCGCCAACCGCGCCGCGGCTGACAGCTCGGCCACCGCCTCTGCGACCCGACCCGCCCTGAGGCAGAGGTCTCCCATGCGGAACCGGTAGAAGGCCTCGGTGGGGGCCAGCGACACCGCCAGCCGCATCTCCTCGATCGCGCTGGCGTCGTGCCCCATCCCGGCCAGGGTGTCGGCGAGCTTGAGCCGGTAATAGGCGCGCCTGGGTTCGCCCTGGACGGCGATGCGGTACTGCTCCATCGCCTGCACGTTCATCCCGAACCGGCGGTAGAGGTCGCCCAGGCTCACCCGCGGCTCCGAGACCTCCGGGTCGCTCTGGACAGCCAGCCGGTACTGCGCCATCGCCTGCTGCACCATGTCCTTCAGGACATAGGTATCGCCCAGGCGAGTGCGGAAGATGGCGTTGTGCTGGTCCATCTTGACCGCGCGCTTGTACTCTGCGAGCGCGCGGTCCACCTTGCCATTGCGGATGTAGAAGTCGCCCAGCCGCATGCAGAGGTAGGCGGTCCGAGCCTGGACCGACATGTCGTCATGCCGCCGCTCCTCGTCCTCGGCCCGCATCGCCTCGGCGTGGCGTAGCGTCCGGTCCCGATCGTACGGGTCGCCGACCTCGATCTCGCCGCCTGCTTCGTCCGTGCTCACATCAGGTCCTCGAGCGTTCTGCTCTGCCCGTATCCGCTCACCGACTTGACCAGCCACACCTTTCGCCAGCGCTGCCGCTCCTGCTCGAACTGCACCATCAGATGCAGCGGCTCCGGCTCGAGGTAGTGTCCGTTCTGAGTTATGGTCAGCCTCACCTCGAGCGTCCCGGTGGCCGTCGGCGGGTGGATGTCCACGCGGTAGTCGCTGATCTCGACCTCCGCTTTGTCAACCGTCTGCCCCCAGCGCATCGCACCTCGCCACACATCAACCTGCCGCAGCCCCAGCTCGTCCTGGTAATCAGGGGCTACGCAGCCCATGATCTCGTCCACTGACTTTGTTTCCACGCCGTGCACGGCCCTCGCGATCAACTGGTCAATGAGTTCGCGATCGGTCGGCCGGGGGTGAAACAGCCACCAGGCCAGCCCCGCGGCCAGGATGACCGCCAGCGCCACTGCCGCTCGACGTTTCCACACCCAACCATTCTACCCCGTACTCCCGGTCTTCGGCAACTCGGCAGCGGGCGGTCGCAGCCGCCCAGGCACGCGATGGGAGGACAATCCCAGGGCCAAAGGAAAACAGGAGGACATGACCCAGCCCCAGCCCGTCTGGGATGTTCCTGCTTCCTGGGCTCCCGCGCTCGAGTGGGCGCGGGCTGGCGGCACGCTCCTCTTGATCGGCGGCGTTGACTCCGGCAAGAGCACGCTGGCCGCAGTGCTGGCCAGCGCCGCCTTCGAGACCGGCCGCGCCGCGGCGGTGGTTGACGCCGACACCGGGCAGTCGTGCCTGGGTCCCCCGGCCTGCGTCGGCATGGCCCGTCTCAGCCAGCCCATCCGCCGGCTCGATGACCTCTCCGCCGAGGCGATAGACTTCGTGGGCAGCTCGTCACCCGTGGGTCACCTGCTTCAGGCGGCGGCCAGCGCTCGGGCGATGGCGGCCGCCGCCCGCGGCCTCGGTGCCGAAACTCTGATCGTGGACACCACGGGCCTCATCTCAGGTGGCGTGGCGCGCGCTCTCAAGTCGGCGAAGATACGCCTGCTCGATCCCGACGTGCTGGTCGCGGTGCAGGCGGAAGACGAGGTCGAGCACCTGCTCGCACCCTACGCGCGGAGAGAGCGGCCGCAGATTCTGCGGCTGCACCGGTCGCGGCGGGTGAAGCCCCGTACGCGCGAGCAGCGCGCGGCGCGCCGGCAGGCGCGGTTCGGCGGCTACTTCGCCGGTGGGCGCGCGGTGGAGGTGAAGTGGGATCTGCTGCCCGTGGAGAACAGCGCTTGGACCGCGGGCGAGACCGCGCCAGGGCACGTGCGCGCCTTCGCCGAGGAACGGCTCGGGCGCGAGGTCCACCACGTCGAGCTGCGCGCGGATGGGCTGCTTGTCATCGTCTCCGGTCGGCCCGATGCGGCAATCCTACGTTCTCTTGCCGCCGACTTCGGCGGCGCACGCGCGATTGACGCCGGCGTGCTCGATCACCTCCTGGTGGGACTCCTGGGCGGCCGCGGCGAAACCCTGGGGCTGGGCATTCTGGAGAGCATTGACTTTCGCTCTCACGGGCTCACCATCTTCAGCCCGGTGGCAGAGATCGAGCGCGCGAAGGGCCTGCGGCTGGGATCGCTGCGGCTGGCACGCGACGGGACCGAGCTGGGCTGGAACGATCCGGGCGACCTCGGATAGGCTGATGGGGGTAGCATACATGCAGGACGGCGAGCTGCAAGACACGACGCTGATCCTGGTCCGTCATGGTCAGACCGTGTGGAACCGGGAGGAACGCTGGCAGGGCCAGAAGGATTCGCCCCTGACCGCGCTCGGCCAGGAGCAGGCCGCTCGCATGGCCGAGCGCCTGGCATCACTGAAGATCGGCGCACTCTACTCCAGCGATTTGGGCAGGGCGAGGCAGACCGCGGAGATCATCGCCGGCCGCCTCGGGCTGAGCGTGACGCTGCGCGAGGACCTGCGCGAGCGAAGCTACGGCGTGCTGGAGGGGAAGACCAACCGGGAAGCGGCGGCCTCGGAAGGCTCGTGGTTTCTCACCTGGAACGCCGACCACCTTCGCCAGTCGCCTCCCGCGGGCGAGACCGAGCAGGTGCTGCGCGAGCGGGTGGTGGAGGCGCTCGACGAGATTGCGGATGCGCACCCGGGTGAGACCGTCGTCATCTCCACTCACGGCGGCCCGATCAAGTCCACGCTCTTCCACCTCTTCAGCATTCCCCTCGCGCTCTGGCGGCTGACCTGGGTGGCGAACGGGTCTCTGACCACGCTGCGGGGCACGCGGGATGTGATGCGCCTGATGACCTGGAACGATACCTGTCACCTTCAGCCCGCCGCCCCGAGCGCCGAGGATATGGAGGACTGACGACTGCCATGGCGCCGCTCTCCCGGGGACTGGTGCAGGTCTACACGGGCGATGGCAAGGGCAAGACCACCGCTGCCCTCGGGCTCGCGCTCAGGGCGGTCGGGCACGGCCTGCGCGTCTGCTTCATCCAGTTCATGAAAGGCGATTGGCCGCTGGGAGAGCGGAAAGCAGCCGCCCGGCTCTCCCCCGAGCTGGAGGTTCATTGGTTCTCGGCCCCGCAGTGGGGAGACGCGAGCAAGGCCCAGCCCGGCACGCCCTGGTGGCAGCTCCCGCCCTCCGCGGAGGATCGCAGCAAGGCGCAGGAAGGCGTGGTCTTTGCGCACCGCGCCCTCACGAGCGGAAGCTACGACCTCGTCGTCCTGGACGAGGTGCTGCTGGCCGTGCGCTATGGCCTGATCTCTGCCGACGAGGTGCTCGGCTTGATCTGCGCCAAGCCGCCGCAGGTCGAGCTCGTCCTGACCGGGCGCGACGCACCCGACGCGGTCATCGCGGCCGCGGACCTCGTCACCGAGATGAAAGCCATCAAGCATCCCTTTGGTGAAGGGGTATCCGCCCGACCCGGCATCGAGTACTGACCCCACGGAGCCGATCCATGACCAGATCTGAACTCGCTCAGGCGATCAAGGCCGCCGCCTACCTCGAGGGAGACTTCGTCCTCTCCTCGGGCAAGCGCAGCAAGTACTACCTCGACAAGTGGCGCTTCGAGACCGACCCGCGCCTGCTTGGCGAGATCGCCAAGGCCCTAGTAGCCTTGCTGCCTGCTCCGCCGCCGGATCGCATCGCGGGGGTGGAACTTGGCGGCGTGCCATTGGCCGCTGCCCTGTCCCTCGAGACCGGCATCCCTTACCTCATCGTCCGGCGCGAAGCGAAGGAGTACGGCACCGCCCGCGAGGTCGAGGGTCTGATGGCCGAGGGCGAGAGGGTGGTGCTGGTCGAGGACGTGCTCACCACCGCCTCCCAGGCCATCTCCGCCGCCCAGCGCCTGAGCAAGCTCGGCCTGCACGTCGCCCGCGTCATCTACGTGATTGACCGTGAGGAGGGCGCCGAGGCGAACCTGCGGGCCGCCGGCCTTGATGCGGCCCCGCTGTTCCGGAAGGCGGAGCTGGGGATCTGAGCGTCCGCTTGCACTCGAGGCTGAAGAACACGTGGTTCTCGTAGGGCAGGAGCCTGTCTCCTGCCCCGCCGTTCTGTAGGGCGGGCATTCCCATGCCCGCCGGCCGTTCTCCGCGCTCTCCGCGTCTCTGCGGTTCCGCCACAAGGCCTGGCAAGAGGGAGGCGATTCTGGCCCGGCGAACGGCCTCACAGGTTCGTGCTGTGGTGCCACGCTGGGAACGCTGCCGATGCTGAGGGGCAAGTGAGAGGGTACAAGCGCAGGAACGCCGGAGGCGTAGCTAACCCAAGACCGCCTTCTGTCCTAGGAAGGCGGACGCCGGACATCAGTTTGACACGCATGCCCTTGTTCTGGGCGGAGGGAGGGTGAGTTCATGCTCTCTCGAACAAGGTGTTTCACTCCTATCAGCCGCGGGCTGTGCGCCATGTCAGCGATGCTCATCCTTGTGGTCGCGGCCACATGCCTCGGGATCTCGCCTGAGCGCGGATGCTGCAACGCGGAGGCAGCCGTTGGCTCCGGCGCTGATCGCGGTGGCAGCTCCGAGGAGGAGACACGGGTGCTGGAGTACTCGTGGGGGACTCCTCTCACGGGTGTCGGCTTCCTCTTGCCAGGCCGGGAGCTGCGTCTGACGACCACTCTGGATATCGGTGACCCGATTTCCGCGTTCCAGCGCGTCTACCTAAGGGCTGACAGGAAGATCATCCGTGTGGACGAACCGGCCAAGTTAGTCGGCCATGTGAGGGTCGTCTCTCCTGAAGCGGCTCTGCAGTACGTACGGCTCTTCACCTCGCCAGCGACCGTCCGCACGATGAGCCGGGCTGACTGGATCGAGGTCGTCCCCGCAAGCAGCGTAGGCGAGGCGTTCGTCTTCGGGAACAAGGCGTGGCTGTCGGAGATGCCTCGTTTCCTCGGCCGAGAGCGCGAGTTTGGCATCTTGCGAGATGAAGAATGGCACGAGGAGGGGCTCTCAGGGCCAACGGTGCTCAGGACGTCTTCAGGGTTCATCGTTATACGGCTGATGTTTCGCCCCCGGGAGGAAGGCACTTGGTGGACCAACATCGCGCACTGGGTTGCCGACACTGTGCGCGCGGACGGCACGATGGACCGACGCGTACTTGGAGACGTGAGGCTGCGACAGGTGGAGCTACAGCTGATCCCTGAACTCTGAACGCTTCGACCCCCAGAGATGAACGAAATGGAGGACTGCGGCGCGCGGCAGGTGAACGAGGTGGCGAGCGGCAGCTGGTTCGACCGGCTGCTGTCGGTGCGGCGTTCGGGCGCCTCGCGCTTCTACCATCTCGACGCGCTGTGAGGCGCAAGTGAGGAGGTACAAGCGCGGGAACGCCGGAGGTGTAGCTAACCCAAGACCCCTTTGTGTCCCAAGAACGGTAAGGCCGGACACTTACGCGGACCCGATAGGCCTAGCATGAACGGTTCCGACGAAGGCAGGCCCCTCGTCACCAACGGCACATACGAGGCCCCGTGGTGGTTCGGCATCGCGTTGGTCGTGGGAGCTGTTCCCCTCTGTCTCTTCGTAGCCTCCGCTTGGCGGCTCGGGTGGCTCTGGGAAGCCTGGCCCTTTTTTGTCGCCATTGCCGTGCTAGGCGTCGCCGTGATCTGGCTGCTCCTGTCGTCTGAACTCAGGCGTGTGGAGTGGGACGAGACCGGACTGCGGTTCACATGGTTCGCAGGTGCGTCGCTTGACGTCGCGTGGGACGAAGTGCTCCTCGTCCGGTCTTCGTCTGCCCGCTTCCGCGGCCGCCGACGCGCGATCCGGACAGTGATCACAACCCGGAATGGCGAAGAGATAAGAGTCAGCGCGCGGGGCACCAACTACCAAGCGCTCAGGGCGGCACTTGAGGGCCGGGTCTTGCCCTCAGGGGCGCCGTATGGCTGACGCTGGCGCTAAGCACACGCAGCCCCTGCCGTCAGCGTAGACGGCCCGCGCACAGGGAAGTGACATTGTGACCGGTATCTCCCATGGAGGCAGGTCAGGTCTGTGGGTCGTCGCAGGCCTCGTGTTTCTCGGTGTTGTGGCGACCGTACTCGTCGATCTCTACCGGACAGCAGCCATGGCGAAGACGACAGAACGCCTGACGGATGAACTGGGCTTCGACTACGGGACCCCCTATCGGGACGGCCGAGAGCAGCTCGTCATCACGAGAGTTGAGGCGGGGAAGCCCATGGCGGATGCTGGGCTGCGGCCCGGAGACGTCTTGCCAGCGTACAGCGATACGCGTGACTTCTTCCGGGATCTGGCAAGGAGTAGGGGCTCCGCTCTCTCGGTTGCGGTGCAGCGGGATGGGGGGAAGATGACAGCGGCGGTCCGTGTCCCCGTGGGGCCCGGCCAAGAGTGACCCTGCCTCCCCGCGGTTACCTCGCCGTGAAGCATCCCGGGCTTGCACAGGCGGCCCTGCCCGATGGCAGTACTGCGACGTTGACCCACGGTTGTCCGACCGACTGCCACACTCTCGGTTCTCGGAATCCAAGGTGTCTACGCAGATGCTAAAGTGTCTACACTTAGGCAGAACTCAGAGGCGTAGAAGCGCTAGAAATCGGGCGGCAGGGAGGGGCATTTCGCTTGATAATGGGGCGCGGAAATGGTATACTAGCTTGGTCAGAAAAAGGTAGTGTTTTCCTAGCGTTTTCGCGCCTTTGACAGGGGGTTCGTGGGGTCACCCGGGGGAGGCCCAAGAGGGTGCCATTCTACGTCCTAAAGAGACCAGCAAGGAGTCCACTTTGGCCAGAAACGACAAGCCAGCCACCTCCGACTACCAGGCGAAGCACATTCAGGTCCTCAAGGGGCTGGATGCAGTGCGCCGCCGCCCGGCCATGTACATCGGGAACACCGGCGCCCGGGGGCTGCATCACCTCTTTGTGGAGGTGGTTGACAACTGCATTGACGAGGTGCTGGCCGGCTTCTGCACCGAGATCAACACGGTGCTGCACAAGGACGACTCCATCTCGGTCACCGATAACGGACGCGGCTTCCCGATTGACCTCCACCCGGAGGTGAAGAGGCCTGGGGTGGAGGTGGCGCTGACCATGCTCCACGCCGGCAGCAAGTTCGGCGGCGGCGTCTATAAGGTGTCGGGAGGCCTCCACGGCGTGGGCGTCTCCGTGGTGAACGCGCTCTCCGAGTGGCTCCAGGTGGACGTGCACAAGGACGGCAAGATCCACCGGATCAAGTTCCAGCGGGGCAAGACCGTCTCCAAGCTGGAGGTGGTAGGCAAGACCAAGAAGACCGGCAGCGTGGTCTCCTATCGGCCCGATCTGCAGGTCTTCCCCAGCATCGAGCATGAGCCCGAGCGCCTGCTCCATCGCCTGGAGGAGCTGTCTTACCTCAACCGCGGCGTCAAGATCACCTTCCTCAATGAGAAAACGGGAGAATCGCAGGTATTCCTGCAGAAGAATGGCATCCAGGCCTACGTCGAGCACCTGAGCCGCTCCCGCGAACCGATCCACAGGGTGATCTTCTTCGAGCGCTCACGCGACGAGACCGAAGTCCAGATCGCGCTGCAATACAACAGCAGCTACCTCGAGCACATTCTCTCCTATGCCAACAACATCCACACCATCGAGGGCGGCACCCATGTCTCCGGGTTCAAGACCGCGCTCACCCGCGCCCTGAACCAGTACGCACGCAAGGCCAATCTGCTGAAGGAGAAGGATACGAACTTCAGCGGCGAGGACGTGAGGGAGGGCCTCACCGCGGTGATCAGTGTGAAGCTGCGAGACCCGCAGTTCGAGGGGCAGACCAAGACCAAGCTGGGCAACGGCGAGGTGGAGGGCCTGGTCAACTCCGTCGTGGGTGAGGCGCTGAGCGAGTACCTGGAAGAGCACCCGCCGGTCGCTCGCAAGATCATCGAGAAGTCCGTCACCGCCGCGCGGGCGAGGGAAGCGGCGCGGCGCGCGGCCGACCTGGTGAAGCGGAAGGGCGCGCTCGAGAGCACGGGCCTCCCGGGCACGCTGTGGGATTGCCAGGAGCGCGACCCGTCGCTCTGCGAGCTGTTCCTGGTGGAGGGCAAGTCGGCCGGCGGCAACGCCAAGCAGGGCCGGGACAGCCGCTACCAGGCGATCCTGCCGCTGCGGGGCGTGGTGCTCAACGTGGAGCGGGCGCGCTTGGACAGGGTCCTGAAGAACCAGGAGATCGTCACCCTGATCTCCGCGCTTGGCACCGGAATCAGTGAGAACGCGCACGGCAACGGGAATGGCAACGGCAATGGCGAGAACGGGTCGAGCGAGAAGGCGCGCAGCGCGTTCGACCTGAGCAAGCTGCGCTATCACAAGATCATCATCATGGCCGACGCGGATGTGGACGGCGCGCACATCCGCACCCTCCTGCTGACCTTCTTCTTCCGCCACATGCCCGAGCTGATCGAGAAGGGGCACATCTACATCGCCCAGCCGCCGCTCTACGGGGTGCGCAACGCGAAAGAGATTCTATACGCGCACACTGACGCGGAGCTGGAGGGCATCCTCCAGCGGGTCAAGGCGAAGAATCCCATGATCCAGCGCTACAAGGGCCTGGGCGAGATGAACGCCGACCAGCTCGCCGAGACCACCATGGAGCCGGACAAGCGACGGATCAAGCGGGTCACCATGGAAGACGCCGAGACCGCCGACCACATCTTCTCCACCCTGATGGGCGACGACGTCGAGCCGCGCAAAGCGTTCATCGTCAGGTACGCCAAGGAAGCGCAGAATCTCGATCTCGTGGGGGCGTAGGCGGGCACTGGTGGTGGCACGAGGCAGGGCAGCCCCTCGGGGGCAGGAGGCAAGGCACTGCCCTACAGATTCCCTCACGGGCTCTGCGGACCTCCATCAGGCTTCCTCCGCGCCCACGATCTCGCTGCTCAGCGACAGGATCCTTGCGACGGACTCCAGCGACACGTCATCCTGTGATTCCGGCGACTCGGTCAGACCACAGACCAGAATGGTGTTCACTGGTCCCGTCCGCCGCAGCCTATCGAGATGGCCCAGCAGGCCGTCAACGCTCATCGCGCCTTGAGGACAGTCGGCCTTCACCTCAGATCGCCGAAGGACGTCCAGATCAATGCTCACGACCAGACCGGCCTTCCTGGCCCGGTATGACACCTCGTCAGCACCCTTGAAGCGCACGACAACAAAGCGTCCTTCGCTCACCGCGAAGTACTGATCCACGGATTCGTTCTCCGCGAGGTAGGGTTCACATTCGGGGAACAGCTTGAGGCAGTAGTGCGCTGCCACCAGTGGGAAGAGGCAAACGCGGTCGAGGAGCCGCAGCGTCTCCTCTGTAGTCGGGTGGATTTCGTCCTCTTCCCACAGCACCGAGTTCAGCTCATTCCAGCCGCGGGGGTTCACCCCGATGACATAAGCATTCGCGTACGCCCCTCTCTCCAGTCCCAAGTATGCCCAGGTTCCGTTGCCCAGTTGGGTCCCCCGCGGGTCATGGTCAAGGTCCTCGTGCCAGTCGAACAGGACGAGTGTCGTCCCCCCGGCCGATGGTATCTGGCCCCGCTCTCGCAGAGCGCGGATGTGGTCGAGGTCGTAATGGTGGTAGTGGCCACCTCTGGCCAGGACCACCACCGGGCCGGGCAGCCGGCGGCCCTGCTCGAACTCCGCGATAGGCAGCAGCGATTCGCCGCGGTAATGCGGAGAGGCGATGTAATGATCAACTACCTTGCGCATCTGCGGGTAGAATATGAGACTCGGGCGTTTCATGGTGACCAACCCGCAATCATCCTGCGGCGTATCAGTCAGTTCGTAGGGCAGGAGCGGGCCTCCTGCCCAATGGGCTGTTTATCGTTGGTATGGCGATGGTCGGGACGCGGTGGCTCGACACTGTTCGACAGCCCAGCGCCGGGTGCGCAGCAACGGCACGGCCCTAGGCTTGCTGCTGTCCTCCCACCAAGGGCAGGAGGCAAGCTCCTGCCCTACGAACTACTTCGCAGAACGCCGATCGAGAGTAGCGTGAACGGGCGGCGGGCATCCAGCCTTCGTAGCCGAAGGCTGCTTCGGCGGAGTAGGCTGCACACACATGCCCGCCCTACGGGAGGGCGTCCTGCCGATGATGCGATTGCCCCGCGTGCAGGCGACGGCTCTTGCGCCGGCCGGCGCAGGTGTGTTACACTCCGATGTCCGGCCTCTCTGTGGGGCGGGACGCAATCTCTCGGCGTGCTGCCAGGCCACTCCCAGTCCGCGCTAGGCGATGGCGCCAGAAGCGGATCGGCAGCCCGCTCCAGGAATGGGAAAGGGGTATGCCTTGCCGCTCGTGACCATGAAGGAATTGCTGGAGGCCGGGGTTCATTTCGGCCACCAGACCCGTCGCTGGAACCCCAAGATGAAGCGGTTCATCTACGCGGGCCGAAACGGGATCTACATCATTGACCTGCATCAGACGCTGCGCCGACTCGAGGATGCCCACGCCTTCCTGCGGGAGATCGCGGCCAATGGCGGAAGCGTGCTCTTCGTGGGGACCAAGAAGCAGGCCCAGGAGGGGGTGCGGGAGGCGGCCGAGCGCTCCGGCATGTACTACGTGACCGAGCGGTGGCTGGGCGGGATGCTGACGAACTGGCGCACCATCCGGCAGCGCATTGACCGCATGGTGGAGCTGCGGCGGATGGAGCAGGACGGGACGCTCCAGGTCCGGCCGAAGAAAGAGCAGGCCAAGTTGCAGGAGGAGAAGGCGCGGCTGGAGCGGGTGCTCTCGGGCATCGAGAAGATGCCGGGGATGCCCCAGGCCGTGTTCATCGTTGACCTGCGCCAGGAGCGCATCGCGCTGCTGGAGGCGCGCCGGCTGGCGATTCCGGTGGTGGCGATCGTGGACACCAACTGCGACCCTGACGAGGTGCAGTATCCGATCCCCGGGAACGACGACGCGATCCGCGCCATCCGCCTGGTGATATCGAAGCTGGCAGATGCGCTGGTGGAGGGCAGAGCCGAGTACGATTCCCGCCGGGCGAAGGAAGGGATGGAAGCGGCGGAGGCCGGGGAAGCGGCCCCGGCGTGGAGAGAAGAAGCGCCGGTGGGCGCGGGCGTGGCCGAGGTCGAGCAGGCGATGCTGGCCGGCGCGGAGGGCGACCTGGGTTGGGAGTCCGATGAGGGCGTAACAGACGAGGTGACCGAGGCGCCATCGGCGGAGAAGCCCGAGGCCGAGGGAGCGCCCGAGGAGCCCGAACCATACGATCGCGAGGAGCCGTCGAGCGAAGTCGAGTTGACCTAACCACCCGATCGAGGAGAGCTGGGTTGGAGATAACGGCACAACAGGTTCAGGAGCTGCGGCGGAAGACCGGCGCGGGTGTGATGGACTGCAAGCGAGCGCTTGCGGAATGTGGAGGCGATCTCGAGAAGGCGGCGATCGCGCTCCGCAAGCAGGGCGTGGCGCGGGCGGAGGCGCGGATGTCGCGGCAGGCGAGTGAGGGCGTCATCGCCTCCTACATCCACGCGGGCGGTCGGATCGGGGTGCTGGTGGAGGTGAACTGCGAGACGGATTTCGTCGCCCGCACCGACGAGTTCAAGGAGCTGGCCCGCAACCTCGCGATGCACATCGCGGCCGAGCAGCCGCGCTGGACCCGGCCGGAGGAAGTGCCGGCGGTGGTGCTGGAGCAGGAGAAGGAGATCTACCGCGCGCAAGCCCTGAAGGAGGGCAAGCCCGAGAAGGTGGCGGACAAGATCGTGGAGGGCAGGCTCAAGAAGTTCCACCAGGAGACATGCCTGCTCGACCAGCCCTACGTGAGGGACGACCAGAAGACGGTGGCGGACGTGGTGAAAGAAGCGGCCGGCCACCTGGGTGAGAACATCGTGGTGCGGCGGTTCTTGCGCTATCAACTCGGGGAGGAGGTCCAGAGCTGAGCACATTCGAGGAGGGGCAGTCATCGGGGCTGCGCTACCGGCGGGTGGTGATCAAGCTCAGCGGCGAAGCCTTCGCCGGTGAGCACGAGTTCGGGATTGACCCGGAAGTGGTGCACCGGGTGGCGGGCGAGCTCAAGGAGTGCGCCGGCCTGGGGGTGGAGTGCGGGATCGTGGTGGGCGGGGGGAACATCCTGCGCGCTCGCTCCTCCGCCCTGCACAGCATCGAGCGCACCACCGCGGACTACATGGGCATGCTCGCCAGCGCGCTGAACTGCCTGGCGCTGCAGGCCTCGCTCGAGGCGCTGGGGATGGAGACCCGCCTCCAGTCCGCCATCCAGATGCAGCAGGTGGCCGAGCCCTATATCCGGAGGCGGGCCATCCGGCACCTGGAGAAGGGCCGGGTGGTGATCTTCGCGGCGGGGACCGGCAACCCTTACTTCACCACCGATACCGCGGCCGCGCTGCGCGCGGCCGAGATCGGCGCGGAGGCGCTGCTCAAAGCGACGACGGTGGACGGCGTCTACGACCGCGACCCCAAGCTCGACGCGGGGGCAAAGAAGCTGCCGCATCTGACCTACCGCGACGCGCTCAGCGCCGGCCTCAAGGTGATGGATGCCACCGCGCTCTCCCTGAGCCTGGACACGAAGATCCCGGTGATCGTGTTCGACCTGCGCATCCCGGGCAATATCAAGCGGGTGCTGCTGGGGGAGGAGATCGGCAGCACGATCACTGAGTCACGGCCGCCGGACTGAAAGAGGCGCTAGGCCCGTTCGGTGTAGCGAAGACCGAGGGAGCCGCGCCTGGGCGCCGCTGGATGACGAGAGCAAGGGAGGATGACCGGATGCCCAAGGACATGATCGCCCAGATCATGAGGGAAGTGGACCACCACATGCTTCAGACCATTGACGCGCTCAAGCGGGAGTTCGGGCTGATCCGGACGGGACGAGCGAATCCCGCGATCCTGGATCGCGTGATGGTGGAGTACTATGGGCAGTCAGTCCCGATCAAGCAGGTGGGCACCATCAGCACGCCCGAGCCGCGGCTGCTGATGATCCAGCCCTGGGACAAGGCGATGGTGAAGCCGATCGTGGACGCCATCACCAGCTCGGATCTGGGCCTGAACCCCAACTCGGACGGCAGCATCATCCGGGTGCCGCTGCCTCAGCTCACCACGGAGCGCCGGAGAGAGCTGGCGAAGGTGGCCACGAAGAAGGCGGAGGAGGGCAGGGTCGGTGTCCGGAACGGCCGGCGTGAGACGGTGGAGAAGCTGCGGGCCCTCCAGCACGATGGCAAGATCTCGGAGGATGATCTCCGACGGTTCCAGGAGCAGGTGCAGAAGATCACGGACGCACACATCGCGCAGGTTGACGAGCTGCACAAGGCCAAAGAGCGGGAGATCATGGAGGGATGAAAGAGGACAGCGAGGGCTGCGGAGTCCGCGTGGCCGGGCAGCCGCTCTCTGTGATCGCGCGACCTTTGGTGGAGGCGCGCTTGGCGCTGGAGGCGGCCGGGGTGGCGGCTGTCGTGGTGGCCACGACGGCGCCTCCACGAGGCGCGCCGAGCGGCCCATTGAGGGTGGTGCGAGAGCGGTGGGAGGGCGGACGGGTCTGCCTGGTGGCGGCGGCTTCCCTGCCCCTGCCAGAGGAAGAGGTTGGGCACGCCTAGCGCGGTCAGCCAGGCTGCGGCGGAGGCGCTGGCGGCGCGACTCGACCGGTCGCGGCTGCCGCGCCACATCGCGGTGATCATGGACGGGAACGGCCGCTGGGCGAGGCAGCGGAAGCTGCCCCGGCTGGACGGCCACCGCGCCAGCACCCAGAGCATCCGCGACACAGTCCAGGCCTGCGGCGAGTTGGGCATCGGCTTTCTCACTCTTTACACCTTCTCGGCCGAGAACTGGGCTCGGCCGGAGGCAGAGGTGAGGGCGCTGATGGCCCTCATCGAGTACACCTTGCGGGGCGAGCTGGCGGAGTTGCACTCTAGCCGGGTGCGGGTCCGGCTGCTGGGCCGGCAAGAAAGGATCCCTCTCTCGCTCCGGCAGGAGATCGCGCGGGCCACCGAGCTGACCGCCGGCAACACCGGCCTGACGCTTCAGCTCGCGATAGACTACGGCGGCAGACAGGAGATTCTCGACGCGGCGATAGGCCTGGCGCGAGAGGTGGCCGGTGGGGCTCTGACCCCGGACGAGATCGAGCAGTCGCACTTCGTGGCCCATCTCTACCGGCCTGACGCGCCCGATCCCGACCTGCTGATCCGGACAGGCGGCGACTTCCGCGTGTCCAACTACCTGCTCTGGGAGATCGCTTACACGGAGATCCACGTGACGCCGACCCTGTGGCCGGACTTCCGGCGGGCCGACCTGTATCAGGCCCTGCTGGACTACCAGAGTCGGCAGCGAAGATTCGGCGGAGTGGAACATGAGGCGTAGTTACCTGGTCAAGCTGGCGATCAGTCTGCCGCTGCTGGTTGCGCTCCTGCTGCTCGACCAAGTGTCGGCTTTGCAGGGCGTGCCGCTGCTCCTGGTGACACTCGGGCTGGCATTGCTGGCGGCCGAGGTGCTGCGCGTGCGGCTGCAGGCGCGGGGGCGGTCCAGCGTGGCTATGCTCCCGTTCATGGCGGCGGCGCTGGTGCTGCTCCTGGTCTTCTGCAAGGGGCGGCACACGACCCAGGGTGTGCTCTTCCTGATCACCGTTGCCTTAGTGTTCGACATCCTGATGGTAGCTCTCGGGCTGATCAGCGAAGCGGCGAAACGCGGGGCGAGAGGGATCCTCGAGTTCGTTGGGCTTACCTGCATGGGCCTCATCCTGGGATCCGCGCTCTCCCTGGTCTTCCTGGTGGGGCCGGGACGCCCGGGCGGGGTCAGCCTGGCAGGGCCATAGGCGGAGGATGGGAGAGACGCGCCGCATCGCCGTACTCGGCTCGACCGGGTCCATCGGCCGCCAGGCCCTGGAGGTCATCGCCGCCTTCCCGGACAGGTTCCAGGTAGTCGCGCTCGCCTGTCATCGGTCGGCCGACCAGGTGGTGGCACAGAGCAGGCGCTTCCGACCAGGGCTGGTGGCGGTTGTTGACCCCGCTGCCGCCGAGCGGGCGGCGGAAGAGCTGAACGGCACCGGGGTGGACGTGGCTTCGGGGCCGGAGGGGCTTCTGCGGTGCGCCGCGCTTGCCGAGGCCGACGTAGTGCTGGCCGCAATGACCGGGATCGCGGGCTTGCCGGCGGTGTGGGAGGCGGTACGCGCCGGCAAGACCGTGGCGCTGGCGAACAAAGAGCCACTCGTCGTCGCTGGGCATCTGATCATGCCGGAGGCGAAGCGCGCCGGCGCGCGGCTTGTCCCCGTGGACAGCGAGCACTCCGCCATCTTCCAGTTGCTGCTGGGGCAGGACCGGGCGGCGGTGACGCGGGTGGTGCTGACCGCGTCCGGAGGCGCGTTTCGTGAGCTGCCCGCGGAGGCGCTGGAGACGGTGACGCCGGCGCAGGCGCTGGCCCACCCCACCTGGCAGATGGGACCAAAGGTGACAGTGGACTCGGCCACCCTGATGAACAAGGGCCTGGAGATCATCGAGGCTCATTGGCTCTTCGGGCTGAGGCCTGACCAGATCGAGGTGATCCTGCATCCCGAGAGCATCGTGCACAGCCTGGTGGAGTTCGGTGACGGCTCTGTGCTGGCCCAGCTGGCCAATCCGGACATGAGACTGCCCATCCAGTTCGCGCTGAGCTATCCCGAGCGGCTGCCCCGGCCGGAGCCGCCGGTGGACCTGGCGCGGCTGGGCGCGCTGAACTTCGCGCCCCTATCGGCGACGAGGTGGCCCTGCGTGCGGCTGGCCCGTGAGGCGCTGGCCGCGGGGGGAACGGCTCCGGCCGTGCTCAACGCCGCGGACGAGGTGGCGGTGTCGTGGTTCCTGGAGGGCCGGATCAGGTTCACCGAGATACCAGGCATCATCGAGCGAGCGCTCGCCCGGCACGCGGCGAGACCGGCAGATTCCATCGAGGCGCTGCTGGCGGTTGATGCTGAGGTCCGGGAGAGCCTGAGCAGGGAAGGCGCGCAGTGCATCCAGCGCTAGCGACAGCCATCCGCATCGCCGCGATCGCGGCCGCCTTCGGCCTCATCGTCTTCGTGCACGAGGCCGGGCACTTCCTGTCCGCGCGGGCGCTGGGCATGGCGGTTCACGAGTTCTCGATCGGCTTCGGGCGGCCGCTGCTGTTCTGGTTCCGGCGCGGAGAGACGCAGTACTCGTTCCGCCTCTGGCCGTTCTTCAGCTACGTTCGCATCGCGGGCATGGAGCCAGGGGAAGACCATCCCAGGGGGTTCGACAAGAAGAAGCGGCCGGCGCAGGCGGCCGTGCTGGTGACCGGGTGTGTGATGAACTTCCTGCTCGCGGCCGGCATCTACATCGTGATGGGGGCGGCCCTCGGCTTGCCGGTGGCGGTGAACACCATCCAGGAGGTGCTCCCGGGCTCACCGGCCGCGCGGGCCGGCCTGAGGCCGGGCGATCGCCTGCTGGGGATCAACGGCCGCCTGGGCCTATCGGTGGAGCAGCTCCGGGAGGAGATACAGGCCCACCCGGGCCGGCCGCTCGTCTTCACGCTCCAGCGTGACGGGGCGACGCGCCGTGTCGCTATCTCGCCCCGCACGGAGACCGTGCTCGACATCAAAGGGGTCAGGCTTCTGAAGGTCCCTATCGGCCGGATAGGGATCGTGTTCGGCTCACGAGTGGAGCGCATGGGGGTCGGCCGCTCGATCGTGGCCGGATTCGCCGAGACCTACCAGATGATCCGTCTCCAGATCGCGGCCCTGGTCTCGATGGTGATGAGGACCGTGCCTCCCGAGTTCATGGGCCCGGTGGCGATCGTGCATAGGCTCAACGAGGAGGCGAAGGCGAACTGGCTCGGGTTCCTGAGCATGGCGGCGGCGCTGACCATTGCCGTGGGATTCCTCAACCTGATGCCCATTCCGCCGTTGGACGGCAGCCGGCTGCTGATCGTGGGACTGGAGGCGGTGAGGCGAAGGCCCTTCGACAAGCGCAAGGAGCTGGTCGTTCACCTGGTGGGGTTCGTGCTGCTGCTGGCGCTCGTGGCGATCCTGACCTATAAGGACATCCTGCGCATCGTGCAGCCGGACGGCCAGTAGCGCGCCGCTCCTCTGGAGCCCTGAGGGACTCCCTCGGAGTCCTGAAGGGCGGCGGGCTAACCGGCGGCCGCGTCGAGCCAGCGGCCCTCTCGGTCTGAGGCGACGATGGCGTCCATCACCTGGAGCACCTCGACTCCCTCTCGAAAGGTAGCGACGGGCTCCGGCCTCTCCCCGCCCTGGAGATAGGACACGATCTCCCCGAAGATATGCGCCAGGGCCGCCTCAGGGGAGGTGAAGGCCTGGCGGCCTGGGAGGGGCAGAGCAGCCTTGCGGCCTGCCTCTCCGGCATGGACAAGGGTGGCCGAGGGGTTGAAGGGGCCGCGCCCCTCCAGCCACTGGAGCAGAGAGGGCGACTCGTAGATCAGTGTGCCCCGCTCCCCTTCGATCTCGATGCGCTGCGGGCGCTGCTCGTTCCAACTGAGGGCCACACTGCCGATCCCGGCGCCGGCGAACTCCACCAGTGCCCAACACTCATCCGGCACGTCCACCGGCCGCAGGCGGCCGCCCACCTCAGCCGGGCGCTCGGGGACGAGAGTGCGGCAGCGGCCCAGGACCCGACGGATAGGCCCCACCCACCACGTCACCAGGTCGAGCACGTGGGCCCCCAGGTCGGCCACCACGCCCGGTCCGGCGGCGCTGCTCTGGAAGCGCCAGCGCAGGGGCTCGCGCCGCAGGTCCACGCCCCAGTTCGCCCGCACCCGGAGCACCCGGCCGATCTGTCCCTGGGCCATCGCCTCCTTCATCGCCAGCGAGGCCGGGGAGTAGCGGTAGGGCACGAAGGTAACATGCCTCACGCCGGCATCTTCGGCCTGACGGTAAAGATCGGTCCCTTCCTGGGCAGTCAGGGCGAGCGGCTTGTCGCAGATGATGCCGGAGAGCCCCAGGGGACGCTCGCGCATCAGCCGCTGGCGACCCGCGAGCGCGGCCCGCACGAACTCGGCGTGGGTGCTGTTGGGTGTGACGATGGCGACCGCGTGCAGGTTGGGCAGCTCCAGCAGCACATCGAGGTGGCGGGTGGAGTAGGGGATGCCGAACTGCTCGGCCGTCGCCGCCGCGCGCTCCGGTCGGCGGCTGTAGACGCCGACGACTTCGACTCCGGGGACGCCCTTCAGGCCGGTGATGTACTTCTCCCCAAAGCCTGTCCCGGCGACAGCAATCCTGAAATCCGCGGCCACCCGACGCTCCTTCCCCCGGGCTGCGGGGTTGCTCCGCAGCCCCCGCTGGATAGAGGGAATCGTGGTGACCGCATTATAGCACATGCTACTCTGCGAAGTACCCCAGGCCTGCGCGTCTGCTGCCCAGGCCGCGCCTGGCCTGCGACGTTGCCTGGCGGCCGTCGCCGAGCTGCGAGGCGCGCATTCCCAAGACGCGGCCGTTTCCGGCGGCCCGTGGGCTCCCCTGCAGGAATGCGCGGGTGTAGCACGAGCCGGATCCGCGATGAAGGCTGTCTGTCTCGGGGCGGGCGCCCCAACCGCCCGGCGTCAGGCGACGGTCAGGAGAGAATTGCGGGTGCCGAAGCAGTTGGCGATGGACGCAGAAGACTTGGGATCCTCCACCCACTCGCCGTCCACGACGAACTTGTACTGGTAGCTCCCGGTCGGCAGGGAGACGGTCGTGGCGAAGGTGCTGCTGCGAGGCCGGTCGCGGCGCATGGGACGCGCCCCTGCCATCCAGTCTGTGAAGTCACCTGCGAGCATGACCGCCTTCACCCCCGGGGCCTGGTAGCTGAAACGGACTCGTTTCGAGCGCTTCGTCTCGGGCATCGCTTGCGCCCCCTTCGTGCAGTGCATGCAGCTCTGCGGGAGCTGCGGTCGCCGACGCGCCACAGCTCACGCGGGGCTGCGCAGCAACCCGCGCAGCCGGGCTATGGCGACGGCGCGACCGACTCCGCAGCCGTCTGGGGAGAAGCTACCAACGGGGGCCGGAGGAGTCAATGTCCTGCGCGCACCCAGTGTAGCATTGTCGAGACAGCCGCCGTGGCGCCGCCCGGCAAGAGGAGAATCATCTCCCGGTCCGGTAAAGGCCGGGCAACTGAAGCTGAGGTCGCCGCGGATGCTCGCGCCGGGTGAGTTCTTCGATCTTGCGGAGTTCAGACATGCCGGCCTCTTCGCTGGTGTCGGCGCTGTCTGGGAGGCGCTGGGCCGACTGTCCGCCTACGTCAGTGCGGCCTTCGGTCTGACGCCAGAGGAGGTCGAGCGCCGAGAGGACCAGGGCCGGGGGCTGATCGAGATGGCGGCGGGGACGGTCGTGCACCAGGGCGCGATGGTGCTCGGCCCGGCGCTCATCGGTCCCGGCTGCCACCTGCGTGCGGGCAGCCTGGTGCGAGGTCCGGTGATCCTGGGGGAGGGGGCGCTGGTGGGGCACGGCTCCGAGGTCAGCGCATCGGTGCTGCTGAATGAGGCCCGTCTGGCGCACCTCAACTACGTCGGCAACAGCATTGTTGGCAGCCGGGCCAACCTGGGCGCGGGCGCGATCTGCTCCAACTTCAAGCTGAACCAGCAGCCCGTCACGGTGCGCGTGGGCGCCGAGGTGCACGAGACCGGGCTGGCCAAGTTCGGGGCCGTGCTCGGGGATGATGTGCAGCTCGGCTGCCACGCGGTGCTGAACCCGGGGACGCTGATCGGGCCGCGGACATGGGTTTACCCGGGCGCGACCCTTCGGGGCTACTACCCCGGTGACCACATCATCAAGGTCGAGCAGAAGCTGGAGCTGGTGCCGCGACGCTGACTCCGGCGGGAGAAGATGGCATGGCCGAACGGTGCGACTTGCTCTTGCGGGGAGGGATGGTGATAGACGGGACAGGGGCGGCCGCGCGACCAGGAGCGGTGGCGGTGCGGGGCGACCGCATCGCGGCGGTGGGGGACCTGCGGGGCTGGGAGGCGGAGGCGGAGGTCGAGATCGCGGGCCTCACGGTAGCCCCCGGGTTCATTGACATGCACTCGCACTCCGACCTCTCGCTCCTCATCAACCCCCGCGCGGAAAGCAAGCTCCGCCAGGGAGTTACCACGGAGGTCATCGGCCAGTGCGGCTCGTCGGCCGCGCCCGCGCCGGACGATAGGCGAGACGAGATGCGCGCCATGTGGGGCTCGACGGGCCGGCAGGTTGAGTGGACCTGGGGCAGCTTCGGCGACTACCTGGCGGCCTTGCGGGCCCACCCGACCTCGGTCAACGTCGCGCCGGTCGTGGGGCATGGCACGATACGCGCGGCGGTGATGGGCGAGGAGAACCGGGAGCCGACCCCGGCCGAACTCCGCCGCATGGAGCAGGCGGCCGCAGAGGCGATGGAGCAGGGGGCACTCGGACTGTCCACTGGCCTGGTCTATGTGCCCAGCATGTACGCGAAGACGGCGGAGCTGATCGCGCTGGCGCGGGCGATCGCCCCCAGGAAGGGCATCTACTTCAGCCACATCCGGGGAGAAGGGGAGGGACTGCTGGAGGCGATCGGTGAGGTGGCCGAGATCTCTCGACAAGGGGGAACGCCGGCCCAGATCGCCCATCTCAAGGCCTCCGGCCAGGAGAACTGGGGCAAAGCGCGGCTCGCCCTGGCGGCGATCGAGGAGGCGCGCGCCCGGGGGGCGGAGGTCACCTTCGACGTCTACCCCTACACCGCGTGGAACACGGGGCTGGGGCAGGCGCTGCCGGCCTGGGCGCGGGAGGGCGGGACGGCCGCGATGGTGGAGCGGCTGCGCGATCCAGCCACCCGCGCGCTGATCCGCGCCGAGGTGGCGGAGAGCGCGGCCACGGAGCCCGGCCGTTGGGAACGGCGGATCATCTCGGCGGAGAGCGAGGCGAACCGGGGCCTCTCGGGCCTGACGCTCGCCCAGATCGCGGAACTGCGCGCGACCACGCCCGAAGAGGTGGTGATGGACCTGCTGGTGGAGGAAGAGGGCTCGGTGGGCCTGGTCGGCTTCGGGATGAGCGAGGACGACGTGAGGGACATCATCACGCATCCCCTTGCCATGATCGGCTCAGACGCGGTGGCGGTGGCTGTAGATGACGCGTTGGGAGGCGGCTACCGGCACCCGCGGACCTACGGCACCTTCCCGCGCGTGCTGGCGCGTTACGTGCGGGAGGAGAAGGCGCTTTCCCTCGAGGAGGCCGTTGCCAAGATGACCAGCCGACCGGCGCAGAAGCTCGGCCTGAAGGACCGGGGCCGGATCGCGCCGGGGATGGCGGCCGATCTGGTGGTGTTCGACCCGGAGACCATCGCCGATCGCGCCACCTACCAGGAGCCGCACCAGTACCCGGCGGGTATCCAGTACGTCATCGTCAACGGCGTCGTAGAGCTGGAAAGAGGAGAGCACCGCGACCGCCGCCCGGGGAGAGTGTTGGACAGAGCGCTGTAGAGTCTACCGCAGTCGGCCGTGCCTGGCCTCAGCCCAGGAGGGACTGTGCCGCATGGTGCGCGTGGCAGGAGCAAGCTCCTGCCGAACAGGTCTGCGCGGCAGACGCTAGAGGCCTACTCGATCTCGGCCAGTTGGTAGTTGCGGCTTCCCAGCCCCAGGCCGGCCGCGGCCTCCACCTGCAGGTACGGATCCTTCGCCCAGATACGCTGCAAGAGATGGCCGTCGCCCTCGCTCATCTTCACCTGCTCGGGCAGGCTGCCGGGGATGTAGTTCTTGGCGTCGATCGAATCAATGCTGGCCTGCTCGATAGCGACGATGTCATCCGAGGCCATGATCCCGATGTCCGGCACCAGGTTGGGTGTGGTGAATCCCCAGCAGTCACACAGTGGCGTGATGTTGAGCAGCACGGTGATGTAGTAGACCCGCTTCTTCTCGAATCCATCCAGCACCGCCTTCACCGTGCGCGCCATCCCGTTCTGGAAATAGCGGGTGCCCTCGAGGTCGATGGTGATGGCGTCGGCAGGGCAGGAGTCAACGCAGTGCATGCAATAGCGGCAATGGTGGGAGAAGACGCGGAACTCGTCCTTGTCGTTGAACGAGATCGCGCCCCCGGGGCAGTTCTCGCGACAGACATAGCAGTGGGTGCAGGCTTCCGCGTTCCACCTGAACTCGGTATCCATCAAGGCGTGGATCCAGCCGCGGGTCTCCTCGGTGACACAGCCCATGGCGATGTTCTTGATGGCGCCGCCGAAGCCGCACTGCCCGTGGCCCTTGGCATGGCTGAGCACGATCATCGCGTCGGCATCCGCGATGTTGCCCGCGATATGCACCTTCTCCAGGCCGCGGTAGCCGATGGGGCGGGGGTAGTAGTACTTGTCCTGGCTCCCGCCGATCGGGTAGATCGGGGCGCCAAGCACCTCCTGTGTGTAGCCCCTGGTGACGGCGCCGGCAACCGCGAACGATCCATCGGTCAGGAATGGTGAGCCCCCGGCCTTCTTCACGGCCGCCACGAGCTGGCGGACAAAGAGCGGGTGAACTGTCGTGTACCCGAGGTGGCCGCCGACGTGCATCTTGATGGCGACTCGCTGGTCGTCGAACATCGCCTTGAGGTCAGCTTGCTCGAGCATCCGCTGGAACTTCGCCGGCAGCGTGTCGTCCGCTGAGAGACGCCTTACTCTGGCCGAGGCGAAGTGTACCACCGCTGCGCGCTTGGCCCGCAGTCCGCGTTGCGCTGCGGCCTTGCTTCGCGGCCGCCGCTGGCTTGCCATCGTCGTCCACTCCAGTCTGTCCGCCAGAGGCGGACTAGGGCCACGGATTGCCGGGCGCTACCCACGCTCGCCCCGCCCGGCTGACCGTTCAGGACTGTAGCACGCGCTAACCCGCAGAGTCAACCGATCGCCCTCTCTGTGTGATAGCCTAGCGGCTATGTCGTGCTGCAACTGCCAAGGGAGAATGTCGTATTGGGCCAGGCCGTAGCTCTACAGATTCTCTTGCATTACGGTGACAGCCGTAATGCAAGAGAATCTCCTGCAGAAGCGTCAGGCTCTGCGCTGAGGAGTTTCCTGCATTATAGCTCGTATCTCTATAATGCAGGAAACTCCATAGGTCAGGCCGTGAGTGCACCCTGGCCAACCGGGCAGGGGCTTCGCGGCCGCCGGCGAAAGGCGTTCTGGAAGTCGCACCCCTAACATGCGCCGCCGCTGCGGAGACGGCGCGGGAGGCAAGCATGGGCGAGGTGAGGCCGCGGGGCCAGGGAGGCACGCGCTCTGGGTGGGCGATCGCGGTCGTGGGCCTGCTAGTAGCGGTCCTGCTGGGCTGGGCGATGATGGCGATTGGCGCCAGGAAGCTGCGCGACGCGGCCAAGCTTCAGGCTGACGCCGAGAGCCGTCTCTTGATCGCACTGGACTACGCCGCGAGCCAGGCCATGGCTCAGACGCAGGAAGCGCGCGTCTCCTTGAATAGAGATAACTGGGGCGAAGCGCAGAGCCGGCTGGATTCCGTCAACGAGCTGGTGACGTTGATGGAACGCGTTACGCCTGACCGCACACGCCCCGACGTGGACCGCCTGCGGGACCGGCTGGGCGAGGCCCAACGTCTGGTGGGTGAGCAGTCCAAAGACGCTCTCTCCGCGCTCGACTCTCTGATCACGGAGCTTGATGGTCTGCGGAAGAAGTAGGCCTGGGCTGCGCTGCGTGATGAGGGCCGCCGCTGCACCGCTCCCACTCGCTCGGAGGCGATTGTGATGGGCTTCATCGGCCGAGCGATCCGCAAGAGGCGACGCAAGGCCACCTTTCGTTCGGCCTCCTCGCGCTGCCCTCGGAGCGCGTGTAGCTCGGCGCCGGTATGAGAGGTGCGGGGGACGGCGGCAGCCGTCCCCCGCAGTTGGTCTGCTAGAGGCCGCGCAGCGGCCTAGTACTCCGGCGGCATCTGGGGAGCAGTAGGCTTCTCCTTCTCCGGCCTCTCCGCCACCAGCGCCTCGGTGGTCAGGAGCATGCCGGCGATGGAGGCGGCATTCTCGAGGGCCGACCGCGTGACCTTCGCGGGATCGGCGATGCCGGACTTGAAGAGATCCTCTATCTGCTCGCTCAGGGCGTTGAAGCCCATCCCCGGCTTCTCTTCCTTCACCCGGGCGACGATCACGGATCCCTCGTGGCCGGCGTTGTTGACGATGGTGCGCAGCGGCTCCTCGAGGGCGCGGCGGATGATGTCAACGCCGATCTTCTCGTCCCCCCGCGCGCTCCTGCGCACGCTGTCGAGGACGTGGGCGACGTTGAGGAAGGTGACCCCGCCGCCGGCAACCATGCCTTCCTCGACCCCCGCCCGCGCGGCCGAGAGCGCGTCCTCGAAGCGGTGCTTCTTCTCCTTCAGCTCGGTCTCGGTGGCGGCGCCCACCTTGATGACGGCGACACCACCGGCGAGCTTGGCGAGCCGCTCCTGGAGCTTTTCCTTGTCATAGGAGGAATCGGTCTCCTCGATGGCACGCCGAATCTGCTCCATCCGGCCTTCGATTCCCTTGCGGCTGCCCGCCCCCTCGATGAGGGTGGTCTCTTCCTTGGTGATCACCACCTTCTTCGCCTGGCCCAGCTCGTTCAGCGTCACATTCTCGAGCTTCGTCCCGAGGTCCTTGGAGAGGAACGTGCCGGCGGTGAGGATGGCGATATCCTCCATCATCGCCTTGCGGCGGTCGCCGAAGCCGGGGGCCTTGATCGCGGCCGCCTGGAAGGTGCCCCGGATCTTGTTCACGACCAGAGTGGCCAGGGCCTCTCCGTCTACATCCTCGGCGATGATCACGAGGGGCCGGCGCATGCCGGCGACCTTCTCCAGGAGCGGCAGCAAATCGGCAACCGCGCTGATCTTCTCCTCGTGAATCAGAATGAAGGGATCCTCGAGCACCGCTTCCATGCGCTCGGGGTCAGTGACGAAGTAGGGCGAGATGTACCCCTTGTCGAACTGCATGCCCTCGACGACCTCGACGGTCGTCTCCGAGACCTTGGACTCCTCGACTGTGATGACGCCTTCCTTGCCGACCTTGTCCATGGCATCGGCGACGTAGCCGCCGATCTCGGGGTCGTTGCCGGCGATGGAGGCGAGGTGCTCGATCGCCTCTTTGGTGTCCACGGGCTTGGCGATGCGCTTGATCTCGCCGACCACTGCGTCCACGGCCTTCTCGATCCCGCGCTTGAGCAGCATCGGGTTCGCGCCCGCGGCGACGTTCTTCATCCCCTCTTCGAGGATGGCTTCAGCGAGCACGGTGGCGGTGGTGGTGCCGTCGCCGGCGACGTCATTGGTCTTGCTTGCCACCTCCCGCACGAGCTGGGCGCCCATGTTCTCGTAAGGGTCTTCCAGCTCGATTTCCTTGGCGACCGTAACTCCGTCCTTGGTAATGGTGGGCGAACCCCACTTCTTGCTGAGGACTACGTTCCGGCCCTTCGGGCCCAGGGTAGCCTTGACGGCTGCCGCGACGGACCTCACCCCGCGCTGCAGGGCTCGGCGCGCGTCCTCACCGTAGGCCAGCATCTTGGCAGGCACTGTGATTCCCTCCTTACTCTCCCATCAGCTCGTTTCAGGACCAGCAGGCTATGCCTTGCCGGGTGGTATCCCTAGCCGCCCGCACTGGGAGGAATCCCCGCCTGCGGGGGCATGCGCCACAGCTACTTCTTGGCCTTGGCCTTCTTCCCCTCCGGGTTGATGGCCAACACCGACCCCTCATCCAGGATGACGTACTCCTGGCTGTCAACGGTGATCTCGGTGCCGCCGTACTCGGAGTAGACAACAACGTCCCCCACCGAAACCTCCATCGCGGCGCGCTGGCCGCTGTCGAGCAGCTTGCCAGGGCCTACCGCTACCACTTCGCCCTCCCGCGGCTTCTTGCGAGCCATGTCCGGGAGCACGATTCCGCCCTTGGTGACCTCCTCCTCCGGGCCCGGCTTGACCACGATACGGTCCCCGAGCGGTCGCAGCATAACATCACCTCCCATTCGATAGTATGTAGTATCGCTAGGCGGGCGGCCTGTCATCCCCGCCACCGCGTCGGAAGCAGGCCGTCTGATCCACGCAATCCGACAGTGCTGACCGTGCGGCTGGACCTGCTGGGACATCCTGCTGCGATTAGCCTGCTACGGCTCCGGCGTGCCTAGGGCGCCGCCAGACGGATGCTTCCGTCGGCAGCGAACGGCGGCAGACCGGGAGGGCCTGGCGCCGTCGAACACAGTACGATAACTCATCCGCTGCGCTCCGTCAAGCGCGCAGCCCCAGCCGGCCGGCCCGCCACACTCTGCCGCGGCCAGCACTGTATTATACCAGGCCGTGTCAATACCTCTTGTCCGAAGCGTCGCCAAGCGACCCCGGGGCGACGAGGTGGGCCGAACGGGCGGGCGGGGCCGCTGGTTCCGAGGCGCAGGAGAACTGGCCAGGCGCTGCGAATCCCAGCCGCAACGATGGCGAGCCGCGAGACTGTCCGCTCCAGATTCCGCAAGACCATTGCCGGCGCCCTGCCGAGCGATCGCCTACCGGTGATCGAGTGGGCCCATTGGTGGGATGCGACTATCGCGCGATGGCAGGGCGAGGGACTACCCGCCGACCTGGACACGAGCGAGATCAAGCGGTACTTCGGCCTCGACGTGGACTACCAGCTCTGGTTCCACCAGGCCGCGGCCGAGGTCAACCCCGGGTCGGAGGGCTGGCAGGTCCGCGATGAGGCAGACTACAGGGCCCTGCGGCCCAGGCTCTACCCCGATCCGGTTCCCTTCGATCGCGAGCTGTGGCAGCAACGAGCACGGGAGCAGGCGGCAGGAGAGGTCATCATCTGGGCCACGTGCGATGGCTTCTTCTGGTGGCCCCGCGTCCTGCTTGGGATCGAACCCCATCTGCTCGCCTTCTACGATCAGCCCGACCTGATGCATCGGATCAACCAGGACCAGGCGGACTACATCGTGCGCTGCCTGGACGATCTCTGCGCCATCTGCATTCCGGATTTCGTGGCGCTCGTCGAGGACATGTCGTACAACCACGGCCCAATGATCTCGGCGGACCAGTTCGAGCGGTTCATCGCGGGCTACTACCGGCAGGTGATCCCTCGCGTGAAGGAGCGTGGCATCATTCCGATTGTGGACAGTGACGGTGACGTGGAGCCGCTGATCCCGTGGCTGGAGGAGGTCGGGATCGAAGGCATCCTGCCGCTCGAGCGGATGGCCGGAGTTGACGTCAACCGCATCCGCGCGAACCATCCGCACTGGAAGATGATCGGCGGGTTCGACAAGACGGTCATGCACCTGGGCGAGGCGCGCGTGCGGGCCGAGTTCGAGCGCCTGCTGCCGCTCATGCGCAGCGGCTACTACGTGCCATCGGTAGACCACCAGACTCCGCCGGGGGTCTCGATGGAGGACTACCAACTCTACCTGGAGTTGCTTCGGGAGTACGCGGCGAAAGCATGTGGATGAACTGGATAGAGAGACGAGGGCGAGGATGACCAGCAGGGAGCGGGTGCGCCGGGCGATCGAGTTCGATGGGCCGGACCGGATTCCGTTTCACACCTTCGTGTTCCCCGGGGCATGGAAGCGGCATGGCCAGGCGCTGGCCGATCTGCTGAACGAGTTCCCGGACGACTTCGGGAACCGCGACTACCGGGTTCCGGTTGACTCCGAGAGGGCTCAGGGCATGGAGGAGTATCGCGACGACTGGGGCACATTGTGGGTGCGGCGCCGCGATTACACCTCAGGCGAGGTGAAGGAGCCGGCCATCCCGGACTGGGCGGTCTGGCGCGACTACCGGTTTCCGGGGGAGGCCGGGCCGCAGCACTTTGCGGCGGTGGCAGCTCAGGCCTCCGACCCGGCGAGGGATTACTTCCTGCTGGGCGGCGGCGGCAGCCTGTTTCAGCACATGCAGCACCTGCGGGGGCCGGCCAATCTGTTCGTTGACCTGGCGCAGGATCGGCGGGAGGTGCACGAGCTGGCCGACCGGCTGGTGGAGCGGATGAACCGCGAGAACGCGCGGTACATCGAGGCCGGGGTGGAAGCGCTGACCTTCTCGGATGACTGGGGCGCGCAGAGCGCGCTGCTGATCAGCCCGGAGATGTGGAGGCGGTTCTTCAAGCCGCGCTACCGGAGCCTGTTCGCGGTGGCGCGGAATGCCGGCCGGCACGTATGGTTCCACACCGATGGCTGGATCTGGGAGATCATGGACGACCTGATCGAGATCGGCGTGACGATCCTGAACCCCCAGCACGAGGTGATGGGCACGGCACGGGTGGGCGAGCGGATCGGGGGCCGGGTGTGCGTGCGCTCTGACCTGTGCCGCCAGCGCATCCTGCCTCGCGGCACGCCGGCCGAGGTGAGGGCGCACGTCCGGGAGGTGATCCACGCCTTCGGCCGGTTCAACGGCGGGCTGATCCTCCACGGCGAGATAGGCCCGGATGTGCCGCTGGAGAACATCCGGGCGATGTACGAGGCCTACCGGGAGTTGGGCCAGTACCCGGTCAGCTGACAGGCACGGCCAGGCCCGCGCACGGCATGACAGAGACGGTGGCGCTAGCGCCTGCGGCAGCGACCGCAGCATCAACCGCGTCCTGGAGAGAGGGAGCATGGCCGAGGCCCAGATCGCCGGCCTGTTCGCGGGTGTGGCTGTCCGAGACCAGCGCGACCCGGTACTGGCTCACGGTCTTCGCGTAGACGTACATGAAGGCGCCGCCAGAGGCGCTGATCTCGCCGGCTTTGATGCGCGCCATCAGCTTCTCGGGTGAGGTCGCCGCCTGCTGTCTGAAGCTCTCCCGGTCCTCCTTCGACCCCGGCCCATCGGTGCAGGGCGCGACCAGGATGAGCGCGCCCCCGGTGTGCACCATGGGGGCCGCGGCATAGAGGGCGAAAGTGGCGTGGCCGAAGGTAGCATCGCGCGGGCTGGCCCCGACCACGCCGATGGTCGCCTTCTTCCCGATCTCGGCGCCGTAGATCGCGCGATAGCGCCTGACGCCTTCGCGATGGGCTTGCACCACATCACCTGCCACCGCGTCGAGCACCTTCTTGGCGGGCGTGAGGATGGTGTTGACGATCAGGTCGAGGCGCGCCATGCGGGCGATGTCCTCCATGTCCGCGCGCACCGGGTTCCCCTCGACACAGCCGATGGTCACGTTGGGATGGTCAGCGAGGGAGTGGTTGTGGTGAATGGTCTCGCTGCCGGCGACACCGGGCACGATGATCTTGGCGCCGCCGCCGAAGCCAGCTATGGGGTGGGCGACGATGCTGCCAACCGAGATTCTCAGATCGGCCTCCGCCACCGTTCGGTTGACCCAGACGGGGGTGCCGCTGGGCGATCGGCCAAGATGCACGAGGTTGTCGTGAGGATCGTGGTTCCTAACGTCGAAGCGATCGAGCACTTCCCGGCCGAGCTTCTGGGCCATCTCCTCGCGCGAGAGCTTGCGGTGCATGCCCTTGGCCATCACGATGGAGATGTCCGGCTCCTTGCAGCCGGCCGCGGCGAGCTGCTCGAGGAGCACCGGCAGGACGCGGAAGGCCGGGGTGGGCCGGGTCCAGTCGTCCACGAGGATGGCGATACGCGCGCCGGCCTTGGCGAGCGCGGACAGGGGAGGGGCGCCAATGGGGTTGAGCAGCGCCTTCTCCACCGCCGCGCGCTCCTGCGCCGGTGTGGGCTCCGAGACGCGGGGGTAGTCGAACACCTTGAGCAAGTTGCGGTCGGCGATCTCGAAGGTCTTCTCGCCCATGCCGTAGGGAACGCTGACAATGGCCACCGGAGTTCCTCCTCCCGCCGCGTGGCGGTGCTTCTCCACGTGCAGACACTCCAGGCAGGTTGGAAACCTGCCCTACTGTCTTCTCCCCCCTTGCCGCCGGACCTGCCCGCCTGGCGGCTGGCGGGTGCACTCCTGGATGGTGGTGAGGCGGGCGCGGTGGCAGGAGCAAGCTCCTGCCGAACGGAAGCGAGGGGCCGACGGCAGAGTCAGGAAGGGAGAGGGCGATGAGATATGGGTTGATGAGCAGCTCCATGCCGGGCGGATATCCCGAGATCATCCGGGAGTGCGGGAAGCTCGGGTTCGACGGAGTGGAGCTGGATGTGGGAGCCGACTACGCCGACAACATGCTCTGGCAAGCGCCTGGCAGAAGAGAGATCGCACGCTTGCTCGCAAGCGCTGATATCGAGCTGGCCTCGGTCTGCCTGGGCACATTCTGGACCTACAGCTTCGCCAGCCCCGAGGCCGGGGTGCGGGAGCGCGCCCGCGGGTTCACCGGAGACGCGATCCAGTGGTGCGCCGAGCTCGGCGCGCGGGCGATCCTGGTCCCGATCACGCCTGGTTCACCGGAGGAGGGGGAGGAGGCCCCGCGGCGCTGGATCGAGGAGCTGCGCAAGTGCGCGCCGCTCGCCGAGCGGAACGAGGTCTTCCTGGCGATCGAGAACGTGGGGCGGGGATGTGGGAAGACGGCCGACGCGCTGCTCAAGATCGTGGAGGGTGTGGGGTCGCCGTACGTCCAGGTCTACTACGACTTCGGGAACGGGCTCTCCCTGGGCGGCGATCCGGTGGCCGAGATCGGAAAGCTGGGGAAGCGCATCGTGCAGGTTCACGCCAAGGACCCGGGTGGGCAGTACCTGGGCGAGGGCCGGCTGGACATGAAGGCGGTGTCGGCCGCGCTCAAAGGCGTCGCTTACGATGGCTATCTGGTCCTGGAGACCCCAGCCACCGACGATCCGCCGGCCGCCGCGGCGCGGAATCTGGCGTTCCTGAGGGCGAACTTCTGAACCGAGGGTGCAGGAGTGGCAGGTTAGAAACCTGCCCTACCCTAGCAGACTCATCAGACGGCCGGAGGCCCATTCCCAGCGCTGGGTCACCAGCAAGAGACCGATCAAGATGAGGAGCGCGCCACTGGCGATCTCGATCACGCGGTAGTGCCGCTGAAGGAAAGAGAAGGCCTTCAGGGCATAGGCAAAGAGCATGCCGGCGGCCACGAAGCAGAGGCCGAGGCTGAGGCTGTAGAGACCGAAGAGGGCGGTGGCCTGCGCAGTGGGGAGGTTGGCGGCAATGGTGTAGAGGCTGGCCAGCCAGGGGCCAACGCAGGGCGTCCACCCGAAGCCGAAGGCCAGCCCCAGCAGAGGCGCTGCCCAGAGGCCGACCGCCCCTCGCTGGAGGCGGAACCTGCGATCCTGGTAGAGGAACGGCAGCCTGACGACGTTGAGTACGAAGAGCCCGAACAGGATTACGGCCAGACCGAAGATGGTGTTGACGACAGCCATCCGCGCCCGGAGCCAGTGACCGATCACGCCGGCCGAGGCCCCCAGCAGCAGGAAGACCACGCTGAAGCCGAGCGCGAACAGCACGCAGGAGAAGAACACTCGGGCGAGATGTGCGCCGCGGGGGCGCTCCTCCAACTGCTCCATCGTGAGCCCCGAGATCATAGAGAGGTAGCCGGGGATGAGCGGCAGCACGCAAGGCGAGGCAAAGGAAAGCACCCCGGCGATGATCGCCACCACCCAGGCGAGATGGGTGTGGGGTTCGGTCACAGGATCTTCTTCACCTCGGCTTCCAGCACGGCGCGCGGGCGGGCGCCCACCACAGACGAGACGATCTTACCCTGGCGGTTGATGAAGAAGGTGTGGGGGATGGGGTTCACGCCGTAGGACCGGGCCACCTGCGGACCCACGCCCACGGGGTAGGTGAGCTTGAGTTGGTTCGCCTGGTCCCGGATCGCACCTTCGGTGTCAACCCCGATGCCGAGCATCTGAAGCCCTTTGGGATGGTACTGCCGGTAGAGCGACTCCAGATCGGGGGCTTCACCGACGCAGAAGTGGCACCAGGAGGCCCAGAAGTTGATCACCACCGGCTCGCCCTTCAGGTCGGAAAGCCGGATGGTCTTGCCGTCGAGCGTCTTGAGCGAGAAGCCAGGCGCTTGCTGGCCAGTCGCCGCCGGCTGACCGCCCTTCGGGGCTCCCGATGAACTGGCCCGGGAGCCTGAGGGGCAACCGCCGAGCGCCAACGCAGCGGCGACCAGGGCGAGAAACGGAACCGTACTTCTCATGACCTGCCTCTTTACCCATGCCCTGCGGAGCGCGGCGGCAGTAGCAGGAGAGCGGCGCCAGCCAAGCAAGCCACCAGGCCCCGCGTCACCCTCTCCATAGCAGCCCCTGCAGGACAACCAGATTGCACCTGCGCGACTATAGCCCAGCAGACGGGCAGCGTCAAGGAGAACGCCACCCATTGGTCCGGTTGCGGTCACGAAGGCGATGGGCTATAATCGGCCACCCACGGATCACGCGGGGCTGCGCAGCAACTCGCGCAGCCGGGGTCTGGCGACACTGCCGCGGGCGATGAGGACAGTGGCACAGCATCGCAGACAGGCGGCGGCTGCGCGGCCCGCCACCGCGGGCCGCGGCCGTTGGCTATCGCTACGCGGGACGGTCTTCCTCTGCGCGCTCTCGGGGGTGGCGCTCAGCCTCTGCTTCCCACCTGCCGGACTATGGTTCCTGGCGTGGGTGGCGCTGGTGCCGTGGTTGGTGGCGGCAAGGACGAGCCGTGGTTGGGGGGCAACGCTCCTGGGGAGCTGTGTGGGCGGGGTAGTCTTCTTCGGCGCGCTCCTCTACTGGCTCTACCTCTTTGGGATCTCCGTGTGGTTTCTCGCATCGCTATTCTTCGGCGTTCCACTGCTGGCGTGGGGGCTGGGAGTGCGATGGATCGGGCGATTGGGCCCGCTGCCGCGCATGATCGGAGCGGCAGTGCTCTGGTGCGGGATGGAGTGGATGCGAGGTCTCGGGCAGTTCGGGTTCACCTGGGGCTGGTTGGGGTACAGCCAGAGCCCGAAGCCGGGGCTGCTGGTGCTGGCCAGGCTGTTCGGCACGCTCGGGATATCGTTCTTCATCGTGTTGGCCAATGCCGGGCTGGCCGAGGTGGTGATCGGCCGGCTGCGCGGGGAGAGAGTGGCCAGCTCGCTGGGGAGGGCTGCCCTCGCCTGCGGACTGGCGGCGGCCTGCGTGTTCGGCGCGCGGGCCTGGGGGAAACGGCTGCCCGGGCCGACGGGGCCCGAGATCCAGGCGGCCGTGATCCAGGGAAGCGCGACCGGGCCCCTCCGCGCCGAGCAGGTCAACGTGCCGGTGACTGCACGCGAGGAAAGGAAGACGCTGGACATCTACCAGGGGCTTACGGCGACCGCGGCCGGCCAGCATCCGGCGCTGGTGGTGTGGCCCGAGAGCGTGCTCCCGGAGCCGCCGGAAGACCAGCCCTGGATCGCAGCCGCGGTCTCTCAGGCCGCTCGCAGCTCCGGCGCCTGGCTGCTGGCCGGCGGCCCCTACACCGGCGCATTCCCCCTGCCACCCGGGTGGTCGGCCAAGCGTGGTTGGGGGAATGCACGCCTCTCTGACGAGCGCGGGCGCACCTTCAACTCGGCCTATCTTTACTCGCCGACCGGGAACCTCACCGCGCGCTACGACAAGGTGCAGCTCGTGCCATTCGGCGAGTACGTTCCCGGGCGCAACTGGCTGCCGTTCCTGAAGCGCTATCACATCCGCGACCAGGATTTCGCGGCGGGAGCGGTCCACCGCGTGCTACAGGCCGGCACCATCGCCGTGGGCCCCATGATCTGCTTCGAGTCCACCTTCCCCACCATCTCCTGGCAGTTCAGCCGGCGGCGGGCGCAGGTGCTGGTGATCATCACGAATGACGCCTGGTTCGGCCACACCGCGGCGGCCGCGCAGCATCAGCAGATCGCGGTGCTGCGGGCGGTCGAGACCGGGAGATGGGTGCTGCGGGGAGCGAGCGCGGGCATCTCCTCGATCATCTCCCCCACCGGCAAGGTAGTGGCGAAGGCAGGGCTGTTCCAGCAGAAAGTGCTGTCCGCGAAGATCCGGCTGGAGACCTCCGGGCAAGCGGCGCCCCGCTGGGGGCCGGCCTTCTCCTGGCTCATGGTGGCGCTCTCGGCGGCCTACCTCATGGCTCCGGCGGCTCTGCCGCGGCGGACGGCGAAGCGTCCCGCAGCTCCGCGCTCGGTTGGCCCGCGGCGGCGCGGCTGAGCAGCTCCTCGATGATCGGAATATGCCAGAAGAAGCCGTGCTCGGCAAGCTGGTACTCGATCAGCACCCGGCTCGGCTCGACGCGCAGCCTTCCCCGGAAGTCCGGGTCAGGGGTGCGGATGCCGCGGATGTAGACGGGGCGGCCGAGGGCACGCTCCAGGCTGCGGCGCTTCTCTTCGATCCTCGCGGGTAGTGCTTCCATCTGGCTCCGGCAATCGCGGGCAGAGCTCCCGCAGGCGCTCCGCCCAACTACTGCAGATTCTCTTGCATTACGGTGATAACCGTAATGCAAGAGAATCTCCTGTAGAAGCGTCACGCTCTGCGCTGAGGAGTTTCCTGCATTATAGCTCGTATCACCATAATGCAAGAAACTCCGTAAGCAGACGAGCCCGGCGGCCGCCGCCCGTGTTAGTAGAGCGGATGGACGCCGCAGTTGTGAATGAAAGGCATTGGCCCTGTGGTAGCATAGCGGTTATTTCCCTGTGTTACTGCCAAGAGGAGATGTCCCCTCGGACCAGGCCGTTGCGGCCCCCACCCCAGAGCTTGGGAAACCCCTGCGGAGGCAGGAACCATGGAATATACACTGGGGGAGGTGCAGAAAAATGAGGGCTTCTCGTGCGACCCTGCGAGTGGCTCTGGTGGTGGGCCTGTCAGCCGCCTGGCTGGCCTGGTCCGTGGGTGTCGCTCTCCCGGTGACAGTGCCTTTCCACGACGACTTCGAGAACGTAGCCACAGGCTGGTACCCCACTGCTAACGGTTGGCACACCTGGCTCAGCGGCGTCACGGCCTATGTCTCGAACCAGGTCTCTCACAGCCCGACTCGGGCATTCCGGCTGCACTCCCGCGCCTACTCATCGCGGTGCGACTACTTGTCCCTGGACGCGGTTCCGGACCGGTTCGGATACCAGCTCTCTCTCTACATGGACCCCGTCTCCGGCCGGGCGGTCCGCGTCGGCACGGCCTACCTGTCTCGCTCCTATTCCGCCTTCGACAACTACTTCACGATCAGCAACATGGATGGGAGGGTAGGGACGATCGAGTTCTCCGGGGCGCGCGATCTTCCTCCTGTCTGGGTGGGCGAGTTCCTCGTGGGGCAGTGGGTGACCGTGGGCGCGGTGCTCGATTTCCACACCGGCATGGCTGAGCTCTGGCTGGGCGACAAGCTGATCGCGACCTCCGTCCCGCTCGAGCCGAGGCGGGTAGCGGACCCGGTCACGGGCGGATTGACGCCGAACGCCTTCGCGGTGGCGGAGGCCAACTGGCCCGGGAACGGGTGGGGCGTGATCTACATTGATGATGTGGATCTGTCCGAGCCGCCGCCACCGACGATTCCGGCGGTCGTGGACGTGCAGCCCGATACACTGAACCGCAAGAGCCAGGGCCGATGGGTTACCTGCTACATCGAGCTGCCGCCAGACTACTCCGTGGCTGACATTGACGTGACTTCGCTGCGACTCAACGGCACGCTTCCGCCAGCGCCCAAGCCAGTCACCATCGGAGACTACGATGGCGATGGCGTGGCTGACCTGATGGTGAAGTTCGACCGGTCGGGGCTCTCCGCGATGCTGGCACCGGGAGAGCAGACGGTTGAGCTGACGGGGTGCCTGACCGACGGGACATCGATTGAGGGGAGCGACCAGATCAAGGTGCTGCACTAGCCGACCGAAGCCCAGTAAAGGCAGGAGGCCAGGTCGCTTCGGCTCTGCCCGCGCCCGCCTGGCCCATCAGGAGTCCGAGGGGGCCGCTCAGGACGAGGGCCCGGCCTGGGGACCGCTCTGGTCGGCGGGTCGGCACAGTGCTTGTTGGGCGGGCATATGGGCTGCGATCAGCGAATCGCAGCCCATATGCCCGCCGGACGCGGCAGTGACCTCCTGGCTGTTCTCGCACACACAAGTAACGGCTACCGCGCGCTCGGCCGGCTCTTGCTGCGGGCGAGTGACTATGCTAGAATGCAGGCCAGCGGGGGTTGCGGGGCAACCTCGCAGCCCGCCAGCTGGCGGGCCGGGAGCCCAGGGATGCTGGCTGTCCCGATCGCGTTGGAGGCAACGTGCTGACGGTCTTGATTGTATTCCAGGTGCTGTGTGCGCTGGGGCTGGTCGCCCTGACTGCCTTGACTACCACCAAGAGCGAGCAGAGCGGCTCGGGGATGTGGGGCACGATCGGCGGCAAGACGTCTTCCAGCATCGCCGGTCTGGAGGATCAGCTCGAGCGGGTGACCATGTGGGTGGCGGTGGCGTTCCTGATCGTCTCCGCGCTGGTCGGAATGGTCGCGCTGCGCGCTGCGTAGAGCCGTCCCTCAGCTGCGCTCGGGGTGTCCCATGCGGTTCCGCCCGGGGCGACCCTGAGCCTGCCGAAGGGCCACTGTGAGGGGTTACCTACCGCGCTAGTTCGAAGTGCCCAGGTGGCGGAATTGGTAGACGCGCTGGCTTGAGGGGCCAGTGGCCGCAAGGCTATGCTGGTTCAAATCCAGTCCTGGGCACCAGCGATCGCCCGATCACTGCAGCGCATTTCACAGCCCCAGACTTGCTCCCCGCACCGCGCGCCGGCGTTTCATGCCCGCGCGGGGTGGTGGCAGTGGGTTTGAGGCTATGACATGCGCTGTAGTCACGCCACAGTCGTTGGCCAGGAGGACGGGGCAGGATCGGGTCGAAGGCTGTGGCCGGTGATCGCCCGCCTAAGGCCGGCAGACGCAATCCGCCGAGGCGGACTTCCGCCGTGCGGTCCCCGGATTCACAAGCGTCGGCCTACGTGGTACACTTCGGAGGGCCGGGGCGTCGCCCGCCGACAGCCACCGGAAGCAGCGGAGGTTTCGTTGTGCGGGCCCCTGGGCAGTGGAGGAGATCGGGTGAAGCAGAGCGTTAGCGGGCCCGTGGCGATTGTGGTGGTGCTGCTGGCGCTGGTGGTGCTTGCGGCGCTGTTCAGCAACCCGCGGCTGGCTCCGCCGGAGCCAACCGCGCCAGCTACCCCGTGGGAGCCGCCGTTCGAAGAGCAGCAGATGACTGCGATGCGCCAGGGGCTCAAGCCCCTCGGGATCAGCGCCGTGTTGCCGCCGCTGGCCGAGGATCGCAGGAGTGGCGCGCGGGTGTCCTCGATCTTGCCCAAGGGTCCCGCCTTTCGCGCGGGGGTGAGGATCGGTGACCGGATCGAGAGCTTCAACGGCAAGCGCGTCACACATCCTATGGGGTTGGGCAACCTGCTGGCGAACGTCAAACCGACCGAGGCCTATCCGATGGTGGTCTTACGCGCGGGGAAGCAGCAGACCTTGATGGTCACAGGTATCACACCCCTGCCGCCGGAGGAGCAACCCGGGCAGTGACCCGCAGGCTCGTGGGAGGAGGAAGATGAAGTCCACGGGGACACGACAGGATGTAGCGTTCCTGGCACTCGCCGTCTCTGTGCTGGTGATTGCGGTGGCGGTCTTCATGTTGGTGCGTTCGCTGGCCGGCAGGAAGGCAGCCGAGCCTGGCGCAGCCGCGGCGGGGCCCGCCGTCGCGACGACCCTGCCGCCCAAGCCGGCGGGGTCACCTGAGCACGATCCATTCAAGGGCAAGCCGCCGCTGCTGCAGCCGCAGGCTCAGCCGACTGCCAAGCCAGTAAAGCCAGCCCCGGAGCTGAAGCTGGTGGGGATTGTGGGGGACCGCGAGCGCCTGGCCGTCATCTACCTGGGAGATGAACGCTACTACGCGAAGCGCGGAGATCAGATCGCCGGCTATGCCGTAAGCGAGATCGGCGACGACCGGGCGGTGCTCACCAAAGGGGCCGAGCGGCTCACGCTGACTCTGCATGTCCGCAGGACCGGCCGAGGCGGGAGCGCGGCCGGAGCGCGCCAGCGCGGCAGATGACATTCGGGGTGACCCCAGTACCTCGGTCGCCACGTCGGATGGGCGTGTGGGGGTCACACGCGTGGGGCGCGGGACCGGCACGTCAGGCGAACAACACAAGGGGGCAAACCCGATGGCACAGGACAGTGATTTCGAGGTGGTCTACACGAATCTGGTTCGGATCACCCATGTCGCCCTGGAGTTCCTGATGGACTTCAAGCGCCTGGGCCCGGAGAGCCGGGAGGTGGAATCGGCGCCCACGGAGGTGCGAGTTGTCATGCACCCGGTGGTCGCGAAGGCGTTCCGGGATGCGCTGACGGAGAATGTGCGACGGTATGAGGAGCAGTTCGGTGAGATCCCGGCGCCGCCCTCCGGGTCAGGGGGAGTGGTGCACTGACCGGCCCGGCCGCGACGGGCGACGAGCGAGTGAGGGGAGGGTAACGACGTGAATCTTGAGTCCAGAGGGAGATCAGAGCCTTCAGCGCGCGAGCGGCGACGCCGGCGCCGGTGCCCGAGCTGTGGGGGCAGCAGCATGCTTCGGGGCTGCCGGGTGCCGGGAGTGCAGCTTCAGGTGGTGACCGCGGGCGGAGAGCAGCGCAGCGAGCTGATCGGGCTCTACTCGGACGTGTGCGTGGACTGCGGTCTGACCAGCTTCTACGCCCGGAGATCCGAGGTGGCGGAGCAGGTTCAGCGGCTGGACGCGGCCGACCCGCCGGGCGAGTCTGCGGGCTGAGCAGAACGGAAGAAGGGAACGTCTTGGGATGAAGCCTTTGCTGTCGGCGCGAGTGCTCTTGCTGGCCGGTGCGATCGCCTTTGTGGTGCTGCTGTTCTGGGTGCGTACCCATCCCCAGAAGCCGGAGGATCCACTCGCAGACGCAGTGGACTCTCTGTCCAAGGGTCTCGGGTTGGAGGTAGAGAGTAGCCCCCTCCCGAACGGTGGGGTCCTGGTCAAGGGCGTACGGCCAGAGTCGCCGGCCCAGCGTCTCGGCCTCCGCGCGGGCGACCGGATCGTCGCAGTGGGAGACCGGTCCGTCTGGCATGCCATCAACCTGGCGGAGTTCATCAGCCAGGCGCTGTCGCAGGGCTATCCGGTTCCGGTGCTGGTCGAGACCAAAGGCAACTACCACCCGATCATCATGGGTCGGGGGTTGCACGCGGGCCCTGGTCAGAGCGGACGCGCGGTCGGGCCCGGCCGTTGACGCGTAAGCCGGCTGCCGCCAGGGCGAGGGCCGCGCTTGTCTACAGCCCGCGCTTCCAGGAGTATGACCTCGGGCCCTCCCATCCCATGAAGCCAGTGCGGGTGCGGCACACCTACGAGCTGATTCGCGCCTGCGGTCTGCTCGAAGCTCCCGGTGTCTCGGTGCCCAAGCCCTCCGCTGCCGATGAGGAGACCATCGGGCTGATCCACAGCCCCGACTACATGGACGCAGTGCGCGCTCCTGGCGAGGGCAGATCGGTTCGCCGGCCCTATGAGTTCAGGCTGGGGACGGTTGACAATCCGATTACGGATCGAAGTTACGGCGCCGCGGCCTTGATTGTCGGCGCTTCCGTGCTGGCGGCCGACCTGGTGGCGGACAACGAGGTGGCGGTCGCCTTCAACCCGGCCGGCGGCTTGCACCACGCCCACCGCTCCCGCGCCTCGGGCTTCTGCATCTTCAATGATCCGGCGATCGCCATCGCCCACCTGCTGCGGAAGCTGGGCGAAGGCGTCAAGATCGCTTACCTCGACATAGACGCCCACCACGGCGACGGTGTGCAGGAGGCCTTCTACTCCCGGCGCGATGTGCTCACCATCTCGGTCCACGAGAGCGGCCGCTACCTCTTCCCGAGTACCGGTGAGGTGGAGGAGATCGGCGAGGGCGAGGGGGAGGGGTTCTCGGTCAACCTGCCTCTCGCTCCCTACACCGACGACGAGATCTACCTCTGGGCGTTCCGGGAGACCGTGATTCCGATCCTGGAGTCCTTCGCTCCCGACGTTCTGTGCACCCAGTTGGGAGTGGACACGCATTATCAGGACCCGCTCACTCACATGTGCCTGACCACGCACGGCTACATCGCGGTCATCGAGGAGATCGCCGGACGGTTCCCACGGTGGGTAGCCCTGGGGGGCGGAGGCTATCATCTCACCGTGGTGCCCCGCGCCTGGACGCTGGCCTTTGCTCGCATGGTGGGGGTGGAGGCGCCGGAGCGGATCCCGAAGTCGCAGGCCCGACGCTACCGGTTCGAGCCGCCGCCCTCGCCACCTGGCAAGGGACCGGCGTCAGAGGTCGCCGCCAGAGGCGGTAGGAGCACCGGGCCACAGTCGGCCCGCGCCACGGAGGAGGAGCTGCCCTTCCTCCACGACACCGACCGTCCCCTACTGGAGTCGCGCTGCACTCGCGCGGCGCGCGCATTCGCCGAGGAATCGGTGGCCGCGGTCAAGGGGCGCATCTTCCCCTACCATGGGCTAGCGTCGGCTGCGTAAGACGGACGCGAGGGCGCCCGTCTGTAGGCCGCCCGGATCTTGGAGAGTTGACATGACGCACCGCGAGCGTTTCCTGCGCACCACGCACTTCCAGTCGGTGGACCGAGTGCCCGACTGGGAGTTCGGCTATTGGGATGACACGCTGGCCGACTGGCACGAGCAAGGCCTGCCCAGGGAGATTGACAGCAACGAGAAGGCGGACGTCTACTTCGGCTTCGACCCCACAGGACACATCCCCGTGCACACGGGCCTGCTTCCGGGCTTCAAACGCCAGGTGCTCGAGGATCGGGGGGGGCAGGTGCTGGTGCGCGATAGTGACGGCGCGACCTGCCTGATCAGCGGCACCGGCCGGTCCTCCATTCCTCGCTTCCTCGAGTTCGCGCTCAAGGGGCGAGAGAGCTGGGAGCAAGAGTTCAGGCCCCGGCTCGATGCTGATAGCCCGCGCCGGCGGCCGCGGCCAGAGAAGTGGGGGAGGCTGAGGCAGGAGTACGACCAGCGCGACTACCCCCTCGGCATTGGGATCGGCGGCCTCTACGGCGTGATGCGGAACTGGATGGGGTTTGAGGGTGCGGCCATGCTCATCCACGACGATCCGGTGCTGGTCGAGGAGATCTTCGACCGGCTCACCGAGATCATCCTCAAGAACGTCCGCTCGGTCCCCGAGGGGGTGGTGATAGACTTCGGATCGGGCTGGGAGGATATGTGCTTCAACAAGGGCCCCATGATCTCTCCCGCTGCGTTTGAGAAGCTGATGGTGCCGCGCTACCGACGCATCGCGGATGCGCTCAGGGAGCACGGCTGCGATGTGGCCTACATTGACTGCGACGGGAACATCAACCAGCTCGTGCCGCTCTGGCTGAAGGGTGGGATCAACGGGATGTTCCCGGTGGAGGTGGCGGCCGGGAGCGATCCGCTGGCGCTGCGAGAGCAGTACGGGAAGGAGGTCCTGCTGTTCGGGGGTGTGAACAAGCGGGCCCTGGCCCGGGGGAAGGAGGCGATCAGGCGGGAGCTGGAGAGAATCTTCCCGGTGGTCCAGCAGGGCGGATGGATTCCCCACGTGGACCACCGCGTTCCGCCTGACGTAACTCTCGATGACTACCTCTACTACCTGAAGCTGAAGCGGGATATGCTCGGCATTCCCGAGCCCGCGCCTTGGGAGGAGCGCCGCTCTCCCGCTGCCCGAGAAGGCGCACTGTAGGGCGGGCATGTCGGAGTTCATCCGCCGGGTGCGCCTGGGGCCGTGCGCATGAAAGAGGCCGACGAGAAGAAGGGTCCGGTCGAAGGCGTGGTCACCCTCAGGTCGGCCGGCGGCGTGGCGGCCGGCGGCGAGGGTGCCACGCTGCGGGTGGCCGTGATGCGCTCGAGTTTCGGAACCTGGGAGCTGCCCAAGGGACGGATCGAGCCGGGCGAGACGATGCAGGAGGCCGCGGCGCGGGAGATCGGGGAGGAGATCGGCCTCCGGCAGCTCCGCTCACTCGGTCACCTGGGCTGGACCGAGCACGAGTTCGAGCGCGACGGGGTCCGTTACCGGAAGCGGGTGGACTGGTTCCTGTTCGCGGCTCCGGCCGACGCTTCACTCGCACCTGATGCCGGCGACGGCATCCTGGATTGCGGTTGGTTCCCTCCCGAGGCCGCGCTGGTGATGCTTGACCACGCCAACCAGCGCAGGATTCTGCGCCTCGCCGTCGCTCAGTTGAGAGGCCGGCGCGGTCGCCCCCCTGCCGGCCGCCCCGGAAGATGACTGCCTTTCCCGGCCGGCCCGTAACAGTTCACTCTTCGTGAGAATAAGGCGGCAAAACGCGGAAGTAACGCTATGTGGAGAAACTGGAGCGGGCCAACCGGAAAGAACTGATTGAGATCATCGCCTCGCTGCTGGCGCGGGTGGATGAGTTGGAGGGAGAAGTTCGGCGGCTGCGTCGGGGCGGGGGCAGCCAGGGTGAGTTGAGCATAAGGCCGAGCCGGCCGCCCAGAGAGCACAAGCCCCGCAAGCATCGTGGACAGGCGTTTGTGCGCCGGCGGGAAGTAGCCGATGAAGTGCGCTATCATGTGGCGGCGTGCTGCCCTGATTGTGGACGCAGGCTGGAAGGGGGAGGCGAGCATCGGCGGCGCCAGACCATCGAGGTGGTGCTGCAAAAGCGAGTGGTTGATCACGTGCTAGTGGCGCGCTGGTGCGGGGTCTGCCAGAAACGAGTTCTTCCCCGGCTGGAAGCGGGCGAGCTGGGGGCGCAGGGCAAGCGCCGCTTTGGGGCGAGCGTGCAGGGGCTGGTGGCGGCGCTGAATGTGGGCTATCGCATTCCGGTGCGCAGGATCCGGCGCCTGTTGAGGGAGATGGTGGGGCTGCAGATCAGCGAGGGGGAGGTGGTGGGGTTGGTGGATGGGGTGAGGCAGGCGGGCAAGCAGACCCTGCGGGAGTTGCTGGAGCAGGTGCGGGGTTCTCCCGCGGTGTGTGCGGACGAGACCGGCTGGCGGGAGGACGGCAAGAACGGTTATCTGTGGGGCTTCTTCACTCCTAGGGTTCGCTGGTTCGAGTATCGAGAGACGCGTGCGGGTCACGTTCCGACAGAGGTGTTAGGGGAGGAGTTCGGCGGGGTCGTCAGCTGTGACTTCTATGCTGGCTACAACAAGCTGGGCGTGCTGCAGCGCTGCTGGGTGCATCTTCTGAGGGATGCCAAAGAGCTGGCCCAGCTCAACGCCGATCGGCCGGAAACGGGGGCCTGGGTGGAGGCGCTGGGGGCGCTGTATCGGGAGGCGAAGGCCTTTTCCCATCCCAAAGAGCGGGTGCGATGGCGAGCGCGGCGGCGGTTCGAGCGGTTGGCGGCCCAACTGGCGCGCCCGTACCTGAGCGATGCTGACGCGCCTCAGCGCACCTTGGCCCAGCGGATCATGAAGCATCGGCCTGAGCTGTTCGTGTTCGTGAGCAACCCGGAAGTGCCTGGGGACAACAACCTGGCCGAGCGCAGCCTGCGGCCGGCGGTCATCGCCCGCAAGATCTCCGGCGGCACCCGTTCTCCCAAGGGCTCCGATACCAAGATGGCGCTGATGAGCCTGTTCGGGACCTGGCAAGCTCAAGGCAAGCCACTGCTGGCCTCCTGCCAGCGACTGCTCCTGCCCACCACTGCCTGACACCCCCGCCAACATCACTCTCACCAAGAGTGAACTCTTACGTTTCACAACCTCAGATTGAGGTTATGAAACGGCGTGTAGTATAATAGCGGCGGCGGGCGTGGCGATGCTCGCCCTACACGAACGTGACAGGCCCTGTCAAGGATCCCTCGCTGACCGCGGCCCGGGCCGATGCGGCTCGCGTGAGCACGCTCGTGGCCCGCGCCAGAGAGGGCGACCGCGCCGCCTTCGACCGCCTCGTCGAGCTCTACGCGCCCCGCGTCTACAACCTCGCGCTGCGGATCACGGGATCGCGGGAGGAGGCGGAAGATTGCGTGCAGGACTCCTTCGTGCGCGCCTTCTGCGCCATCCGGAAGTTTCGCGGCGAGGCCGCGTTCTCTACCTGGCTCTACCGCGTCGCGCTCAATGTCTCCGCGGATGCCGCCAAGAAGCGCGCGCGGCGCGCGCTCCCGGCCTCTGAGCTGGCCGCCAACGATCCTGACGACCCCGCTCCTGACCTGGACCGGCTGAGCACACCGGAGGGCGACCGCGAGCACAGCCCGGATGCTTCCCTGCTCGCCGACCAGCGCCGGCAGATCATCCTCCGGGCGCTTCGCCGGCTGCCGGCTCACCATCGGACAGTCGTGGCCCTGTGTGACCTACAGGGCCTCTCTTATGAGGAGAGCGCCCGTATCATGGGAACCCGCGTCGGCACCGTGAAGTCACGCCTGAGCCGGGCGCGCCTGGCCCTGAAAGACTTGTTGGCCGGAGACCTGGAACTCCTGCGCGGGTGATCCAGTCCAAACCGTAGGTGCATCATGAGTAGTTACCCAAGAGCATGCAGGAAGCTGCGGGAGCGACTTCCCGAACAGGCCGACGGGAGCCTGCAGGGGCGGACGCGGACCGAGATGGAACGCCATCTCGCCAGCTGCGCGCGCTGTCGTGCTGAACTCGACGACCTGCGCCTGGTGATCCGTGCAGTTCGGGCGGTGCAACCAGAGACGATGCCCGAAGACCTGGCACCGCGCGCCCAGAGGGCCGCCCGCCCGTCCGCTGCACCTCTTGCCCCAGGCCAGTTCTGGGCACGCGTCGCAGTGCCAGTCGCGCTCGCCACAGGCCTGGTCGCGCTCGCCCTCGCCTTCCGCACCACGGGGCCCGAGAGCATGGCCAGGCTTTCCCGCCAGACGGCCGGCGGGCTTGCCGGCCGCACGCCCCGTGAGGTCGCCAGCAGCGGCCGCGCCATGCCCCCCGTGCCGGCCGTAGTGCCAGCGGCGCCGGCACCTGCAGGCCCCGTAGGGCAGGAGCTTGCTCCTGCCCGCCGGCCGGGACAGCAGCAAGCTGCTGTCCAACCGGGCGAACCCCCGGCGCCGGCCGCCAAAGCCAGGCCCGCAGTCGCAGAGGAGGCCCAGCCTGCTCTGCAGTTGGGGCTTCGCGGCGAGCAGAAGCTGGAGGCTGCCAAGGCCCCTGCCTCCGCCGAGCCGATGATGGGAGCGGCAGGCAAGGCCCCACGGACAGGAGCTCCGCCGGACACTCTCCGCGAAGGTGTAGACCAACGCCAGGCTCGCGCACCGGGGCGGCGATGGTTCGCAGGTGGGCTCGGAGGCGGCAGGGCGGGAGGCGGGGCCGGCCCGGCCGGGCCGCCAGGACCCCCGGGGCCGACCGGGCCACCGGGGCCGCGGAGGCTGCCCCGGCATCCTGCGGCAGCCAGCGATCTTGCCGCCCAGAAGCGAACCCCTACCGTGCTTCCTGTGCTTGCGCGTGCCAGCCTGCTGCGGCAAGACGGCCGTTCCGCGATCGCCCTCCAGTTCGGCGGCCCTGGAGCGGCTGGCGAGTTGACCGTCAGCCTCGGAGCGGCCGACAAGCGCCGTAGCGTCTACCGCGGCCTCGCTGCGAACGCTCCGCCGCTGATCTTCTCGCTCAGCGAGATCGGCGTGGCGCCCAACAGCATCCCGATCACGGTTGAGTCTGCCAGCGGCGCGCAGGACCTCGTGCTCTTCACGCCGACCGCGGCCCGCCTAGGTGAGGTGTCGGCCCGGGCGCCCCGCGTCCACTACGACGGACAGCCCTTGCGCAAGGTGCTCTCGGACCTCAGTGCGCTCACCGGCCTGGTGCTCCTGGTGGATGGGCCGCTCGATCGGAAAGTGGTGGGCGATCTGCCGGAGGGGTCGCCGGAGTCGGCGCTCGAAGCGGTGGCTCTGGGCGCTAACCTCCAGGTAGAGCGCCAGGATAACGGCGTCTACCTGCTGACCCCGCGCCGCTAGGCCGCCCCTCGGCGCGGTCGCGAGGCAGGCGACCCTGAGCCTGCCGAAGGGCCTCCCTCGGCCCGCCGTCTGGTTGCGGCAGGTCGCAGGGCGGCGCGCGGCTAATTGCTCCGGTATGCTTACCGGCATCAGCCAAGCGCGTGCTGCTCGTCCCCGGCGCTATCTCGCCGCGCTCGTCACATGCTGCTTCTGGGGCCTGCTAGCGGCCGCGGCCGTGGGCCATGCCAGCGGCGCCAGGTCCCTGGCAGGAAGCGAGCAGTGGGGCCGGCTGGTTGCCCTGTGGCACACCATGCTGGATCACTCCTCCGAGACGATCTACAGCCGGGTTCGTTTCCAGGAGTTGGTGAAAGACATGGATGTGATGGACAGTGACCTGTCTGAGCTGGCGAAGCTCGGCCTCCTACGGGAGGGGGTGGCGGCCGACCTCAGGCGGCTGTTCCACGCTCGCTACGAGTACATCCTGACCCGCCACTACACCACGGAGTCGCACCTCAGGACGACTGAAGAAGAGGCGGCCGCGGCGACCGCCCGTTGGGTGATCGAGCTGCAGCTGGCCGGGCTGCGCGCGGTGCCGGCCGGCGGCAAAGAGAGCCGCGGGATGATCGCGGGCGCTGAGTCGAGCATCGCCTATGAGCTCAGCTTTCTCTACCAATACGATAAGCTGGAGGCCTCGATGAGCAAGCGCAGGCAGGAGCTCGAGGCCAAGAAGGCGCCGGGCCAGGAGCTGGACATGCAGCCCTTCGAGAACGACTGCATCAGGCGGAGGCTGCTGCTGCTGGACGCATATGGGGCGCACCGCATCCGGGTGGCGGCCCCGGTAAAGGCACTCATGCCGTATGTGGTCTCGCTCACTCGCGCCCGGCCGTCGCCGCCCCTCGCCGCGGCACCCTCGCCGGACTCACTCCCCTGAGCTGATACCCTGGCCCCCACGCGGGGGCCTCGCTGGTGCTATATGCTGGGCTGGAACATTGACCTCGGCCTCGATATTGGCACCTCGACCACCCGCATCTACCAGCGGGGGGTGGGTATCGTGCTGGCCGAGCCCTCTGCCATCGCGCTCTCGCCCGGCTCGGGGGATATGGTCGCGGTGGGAAGTGAGGCGAAGCTGATCGCCGACCAGGGCTCGGCCGACGTGCGGACGGTCTTCCCGATCGCGGGCGGCGTGGTGGCCGATCATCAGGCCGCGGCGGCGATGGTCAAGGCATTCATCCGACGCGCCGTGGGCCGGCGCTATCTGCTCATGCCCCGCCTGCTGGTGGCGGTCACCACGGGCGCTACCCCGGTGGAGCGGGCCGCCCTGCTCCACGCCGTCCAGAGCGCGGGGGCCCGGCGGCTGCGCCTGGTTGACAGCACCCTCGCCGGGGCGATTGGCGCGGGTCTGGTGCCCACCGACCGCGCCTCCCGGCTGGTGGTGAGCATCGGCGGGGGAGTGACCACCTTCGGGGTGGTCGCCCAGGGCCGCCTGGTCTGGGGGCGCAGCCTGCGCTTCGGCGGCAGGGACATGGATGAGGCGATCCGCAAGATGATGCGAAACCGCTACGGCCTCAGCCTCGCGGCCGGCACGGCCGAGCAGATGAAGCTCCAGGTTGGCGCGATTCTCCCGCAGATGGCGCGCGGCCGCGCCACCCTCGGGGGCGGCGAAGTCTACGGCGAGCTGTTCCGCAACCTGGAGATCACCCTCGACGGCCTCCCCGATGTCCTTGCCCGCGCCCTCGCTCCCGTGATCAATGAGATCCACTGGTCCATCGCGGAAGCGCCCGCCGAGCAGCGGGCCGAGATCAGGGCCAACGGGGTGCTCGTGCTTGGCGGCACCTCCATGCTCCAGGGCCTACCCCAGGTGATGCGGGAGCATCTGGGAGTGCCCGTGACCCGCGCCCGCGAGCCGGCCCACGCCGTCGCCCTCGGCCTCGGCGGGGCGCTCCAGGACTTCGCCAAGCTGAGCGCGGATGGGCAGAGGTACGGGAGCATGGGGTGAGCGCGCGTCCTAGCACGCCGCGCGCCCGCCCGCGCGGGACCGCTCTCGCGAGCCGTTTTGACGCCCCGGCCGATTTCCTCTAGACTCTCCCCGTTGGGCAGGAGCTTGCTCCTGCCACCCGTTGGTATGCAGTTAGGGAGCACGCGTGCCACACAACCTCACTCACAAGCTCATCGCCTCCCACCTCGTCTCCGGTGAGATGACGCCGGGGGCGGAGATCGCGATGCGGATAGACCAGACCCTCACCCAGGATGTCACGGGCACCATGGCCTTCCTCCAGTTCGAGGCCCTGGGCGTGCCGCGGGTGCGCACCAAGCTCTCGGTCAGCTACGTTGACCACAACCTCCTCCAGACCGGGTTCGAGAGCGCGGACGATCATCGCTACCTGCAGAGCGCGGCGGCGAAGTACGGGGTCTACTTCTCCCGGCCGGGCAACGGGATCTGCCACCAGGTGCACCTGGAGCGCTTCGGCGTGCCGGGCCAGACGCTGCTCGGGTCAGACAGCCACACGCCGACCTGCGGCGGGCTGGGCATGTTGGCCATCGGGGCGGGGGGGCTGGATGTGGCCGCGGCGATGGCAGGGCTGCCCTTCTACCTGGCCATGCCCAAGGTGACGCTGGTCAGGCTGACCGGCGCCCTTCCGGACTGGGTGAGCGCCAAGGACATCATCCTCGAGCTGCTCCGCCGGCTCACGGTGAAGGGCGGCGTAGGCCGGGTGATGGAGTACGGTGGCGACGGGATAAGCAACCTGTCGGTGCCTGAGAGAGCAACCATCACGAATATGGGAGCGGAGCTGGGCGCGACCAGCTCAGTCTTTCCGAGTGATGAGCAGACCCGCGCCTTTCTTCGCGCGCAGCAGCGCGAGGAAGCGTGGAGTCCCCTGGCGGCCGATGCCATTGCCCCCTATGACGCCGAGGTCGAGCTCGACCTCCGACAGCTCGTGCCGCTGGTGGCGAAGCCCCACAGCCCCGACCACGTCGTTCCGGTGTCGGAGCTGAGGGGAACGCGCTTGGACCAGGTGGCGATAGGGAGCTGCACCAACTCCTCCTACCAGGACTTGATGACGGTGGCCGGCATTCTCGCGGGGAAGCGAGTGCATCCCCGGGTCAGCCTGCTGATCTCACCGGGCTCCCGGCAAGTGCTCGAGATGCTGGCCGCGAACGGCGCCCTGGCAACCATGATCGCCGCCGGCGCGCGGCTGCTCGAAGCTTCCTGCGGGCCCTGCATCGGCATGGGGCAGGCACCCCCCTCCGGGGGCGTGACCCTGCGCAGTTTCAACCGGAACTTCGCGGGGCGAACCGGCACCGCCGACGCCCAGGCCTACCTCGCCAGCGCCGAAGTCTGCGCGGCTTCTGCCATCGCCGGCGAGATCACAGACTCGCGCTCGCTGGGCGCGCGCCCGCGGGTCCCGATGCCGGAGCGATTCATGGTGGACGACTCGATGATCCTTCCCCCGGCGGACCACCCGGAGCAGGTGGAGGTGGTTCGCGGCCCCAACATCGCGCCGGTCCCGGTGCGAGGCCCGCTGGAGGATACGATTCGAGGGCAAGTGCTGCTGGTCGCGGGAGACAACGTGACCACGGATGACATCATGCCCGCGGGCGCGCAGATTCTACCCCTGCGGTCCAATATCCCGGCGATCTCGAAGTACGTCTTCTCCCGGCTCGATCCCGACTTCGTGGGCCGCGCCCGCCAAGCGGGCGGCGGCTTCGTAGTCGGAGGGATGAACTACGGACAGGGATCGAGCCGCGAGCACGCAGCCCTGGCCCCGATGGCTCTCGGCGTGAAGGCCGTCTTCGCTCGCTCCTTCGCCCGCATCCATCACGCCAATCTGGTGAACGTCGGCATTCTGCCGCTGATGCTGTTCGAGCATGCCGCCGTCGCGCAGGGAGACGAGCTCGAGATCGCTGATGTGCGCCGCGGCATTGAGGGCGGGACGCCCCTCGTCGTCACCAACCTCACTCGCGGCGGAACACTCGACGTGACCTATGAGTTGACCCCGCGCCAGGCCCGCATCCTGTTGGCGGGCGGGCTGCTGAACTACATCAAAGGCGGTGGTCTCTAGGGCGGGCATGGCCGCCGGCCGTTGTCGTTGCTGTGCGTAGGGGAGTCCCTCTGCGGGCTCCCGCCTGGCGTCTTCGCCCGCCGAAGCGGCCAGAGGGGGCCTTGGAGTCAGACATCGTGCTGCGCAATCTCTTCCGCCGCGTCAGCGACCTCTTCGCCGGCGCCGGCGAGGCAACTGACGAGCTGTTCTCAGAACTCGAAGAGGTGCTGATTGCCTCCGATCTCAGCGCGCGCGTGGCCGGCCTGGTCGTGGAGCGCTTGCGCCGGGAGGCGAGGGAACAGCGCATTCGCACGGCGGAAGGGGTTCGCATTGCACTGCGCGCCCAACTGGCGGCCATGCTCGCGCAGCACGCGGCCCCGCTGGTCGTGGAGGGGGCGGACCCGCCCCTGCTCTACCTGATCGTGGGCGTGAACGGGACCGGGAAGACGACCACCATCGCCAAGCTCGCCGCGCACTTCCAGCGCCAGGGCCGCACGGTGCTGCTGGCCGCCGCCGACACCTTCCGCGCGGCGGCGATAGACCAGCTCGAAGTCTGGGCCGAGAGGCTGGGGACGGAACTGGTCCGCCACCAGCCCGGCGGCGACCCCGCAGCCGTGCTGTTCGACAGCATCCGGGCCGCCCGCGCCCGCGGCCTGGAGATCGTGATCGCGGACACCGCGGGCCGCCTGCACACCAAGCGCTACCTGATGGAGGAGCTGAAAAAGGTTGACCGGGTGGTCCGGAAGGAACTGGGCCGGCCAGCGGACGAGACCTTGCTTGTGCTCGATGCCACCACCGGCCAGAACGCGCTGACCCAGGCTCAGGAGTTCAAGCAGGCGATCGGCCTCACCGGGGTGATCATGGCCAAGCTCGACGGCACCGCGAAGGGCGGGATGATCATCACCATCGCCGAGGAGATGCAGCTCCCCGTCAAGCTGATCGGCACCGGAGAGAAGGCCGAGGACCTGGAGCAGTTCGATCCCCAGGCCTTCGCCGCCTGGTTGCTGCCCTAACGAGTTTCGCCCAAAGAAGTAGGGGCGAAACTCGTCAGAACACCAGCAAATGCCTGAGGAAAGACGTTCGCGCAATGTCACTTCGGGGGCGCATTTGCGCCCAGCCACGTTCCGCCGACCCGCGGCGTGGTCGGGCAAATGCGCGGTATTGCGCGAACGTCAGTAGGCGGAGTCCACTTCCTCGGCCTCGATCTCCGCCAGCAGGTCGCGATCCTCTTCCGTCAGCTCCGCGCGCGTCAGCAGGTCCGGCCGCAGCTTGCGCGTGCGCCGCAGCGATTCCTTCCTCTGCCAGCGGCGCACCTGCTCGTGGTGACCCGACAGCAGCACGCCAGGCACACCCCACCCGCCGAACTCGGCCGGCCGGGTGTACTGAGGATACTCCAGCAGCCCCTCCGCGAAGGAGTCCGACTGCGGCCCTTCCTCTGCCCCCAAGGCGCCGGGCAGAAGACGTGTCAGCGCATCTATCAACACCAGGGCCGGAAGCTCGCCGCCGGTGAGCACGTAATCCCCGATCGAGATCACGCGTGTTGCCAGGTGCTCCCGGACGCGCTCGTCCACACCCTCGTAGCGTCCGCACAGAAGTATCAGATGCGCGCGACTTGCCATCTCCCGCGCCATCGCCTGGTCGAGTCGCTCTCCCTGGGGCGAAAGCAGGACCACCTCCTCGCGGCAGTCAGCCGCAGGCTGACACCGCACCGCCTCCACGGCCGCGAAGAACGGCTCGGGCTTCATCACCATCCCGACCCCGCCCCCATAGGGGTAGTCGTCGGTCGTCCGGTGCCGGTCAGTTGTGAACTGACGGAGATCGTGCACTCGGATCTCCACCAGGCCGGCCTCCTGGGCGCGCCCCAAGATGCTCTCCGCCAGCACCGGCGCGAGCATCCCGGGGAAGATCGTGATGACATCAATCCTCACTGCGCGCCCTCCTCCGGCGGCAGCTCCACGCTCATGCGTCCCCTCACCAGATCTATCTCGCGCACCACCTCGCGCAGCGCGGGGATCATCGCGGCCGCGGTCACGTAGACGTCGTGCGCCCCCGTTCGGATCACCTCCGTCACCTCGCCCAGGTCGCGGCCGTCCACCGTGAAGGCGTGCAGCCCGAGTATCTGGTGGAGGTAGTAGGAGCCTGCCGGCAGCGGCGCCGCCATGCTCGGCCGGACCTTGATCCAGGCGCCTCGCAGCTCCTCGGCCTGCTCGCGGCTCTCACATCCCGCCAGCCTCACGAGCACACCTCTGGCCGAGACCCGCGCGGCCGTGACCTGGGCTCGCCGGTCCTCTCCGCTCGGCAGCTCGAGTCGCACCTCGGTCAACTTCCGGAACCGCTCCGGGAAGTCGGTCTCGGGGCGCACCCGCACCTCCCCTTTGATGCCGAAAGGAGCCACCACCTGGCCCACCACCAGGCTCCATGGCTCCTCAGCAGGTGCGTTCAGCGTGGGCCCCTCGGCTTCGCTCGGGGCAACCGCGCTTCTACCCCACTCGGGCTGGTCAGGCCTCACGCACTTCGATGACAACGCCGTCCTTGATCACGATCTGGGAGGCGCCGAGCTTCTTGAAGAGATCGTCCCCTTCGGCCACCTCCACCACGCTCTCCAGATTGCCTCGCGGGTACTCGGCGCCGAGTTCGAGCTTCTCGGCCTCCTCGATCTGCCGCCGAAGGTCCTGGAGCAGGGCCTCGTGGCGGCGCCGTTCGGCCTCGATCTGACGGCGCGCGCCCATCGCCTGGGTGAGGTCGGTGCGCTGGAGATCGGCCAGGAACCGGCGGCCCTGGGAGTCCATCTGCTCGATGCGGTGCTGCGTGGTTTCGATCGCCTCTTGCAGCTCGGCCTTGAGTTCCTCCTTCAGCTTCTCAGTGACGATCGCCTGGACGGCGACCGATCGCCTGATGGTAATGCTCATGCTTCCTTGTCCTCCGAGTCCGAGGCCCCCGGCTCACCTACCTTGTTGATGTCCACCCAGATGCTTTTCCGCTCTCTCGCCCCGGCCGCCCTCACCAGGGTCCGCAGAGCATTGGCGATGCGTCCGCCTTTCCCGATCACCTTACCCAGATCATCGGGCGCCACTCGCACCTCGAAGATCACGCTGCGCTCGCCTTCGACCTTGTTCACCGCCACACGCTCCGGCTCATTCACCAGGGACCTGACGATCATCGTCACCAGTTCTTGCACCTGGCACCTCCTGAAAGTGTTGCCGAACTCTCACGGTCTCTGTTGGCGCCAGAGCGGCCGCGCGCCCCGCCGGCCCTCGACACCGATCTCAGTTGGATGGCTGCGGCGTTGCCCCCGCAGCCGTTGCGGTGGAGGCGGCTACCGCCCTCGCTCCAGGCTCCTCTACTGGCTCTTCTTCCTCCCTACGGGCCTCCGGCCACACATGGCCTAGATCACAGGCGAGCATGGGGTCGCCCGACCTATACTGCTGCTTCTCCGGCTTCCTCCTCGCCGCCCGTCTCTTTTGCCTCCTGCTCGCCGGCCGGCTCGGGCACCGCTGCGGGCGGACCCGACGTGGCCTTGCCCCCGAATTTCTCCCAGACTCCGGTCTTCACCAGGATGACCTTCACCGGCTCCGAGGGCTGCGCGCCTTGTCGCAGCCACCACAAGGCCCGCTCCTCGTTCACGCTCATGGCGCCCGGATGGGCGCGCGGGTTGTAGTGTCCGATCACCTCGATGAAGCGCCCATCCCGCGGGCCCGCGGCCTCAGCCGCCACCACGCGGTACTGTGGTTGCTTCTTCTTCCCGATGCGACGCAGTCGGATGCGAACTGCCACACTCTCCTCCTGTCATCACGGCACTGCTGCCGCCGAATCCCCTGCGCTATCGAAACCGGGGCAGCCCCAGCCCTTTGGGCATACGTCCGGTCCTCTCAGCCTCCGCGAACTGCACGAGCATCGCCCGCATCTGTCGGAACTGCTTCAGCAGTAGGTTCACGTCCTCCCGCGACATGCCGCTGCCTCGCGCGATCCGCCGTCTCCTGCTCCCGTCAATGAGATCCGGTTCCTCCCGCTCCTGCGGGGTCATGGACTGCACGATCGCCGTCATCTGCTGCAAACGCCCCTGATCTACCTCCAGGGGCCCTTGCTGACGCAGCCCCTGCAGGCCCGGGATCATCCCCAGCAGGTGCTCCAGCGAACCCATCTTGCGGAGCCGCTGCAGCTCCCGCAGGAAGTCGTTCAGATCGAAGCGCTTCTCGCGGAGGCGGCGCTCCAGCTCGGCCGCCTCTCGCTCCTCCAGCGCGGCCTCCGCCTGCTCGACCAGACTCAGCACATCTCCCATCCCCAGGATGCGAGAGGCCATCCGATCCGGATGGAAGACCTCCAGCGCCTCCGCCTTCTCTCCCACTCCCGCCAGCTTGATGGGACGGCCGGTCACCGCCCGCACCGAGAGCGCAGCCCCGCCGCGCGCGTCGCCGTCCAGCTTGGTGAGAATGACCCCCGTGATCCCGACCGCGCGGTCGAACTCCCCGGCGACGTTGACCGCGTCCTGCCCGGTCATCGCATCCAGCACCAGCAGCACCTCGCCGGGAGCGACCGCCTGCTTCATGGCGACCAGTTCGGCCATCAGCTCCTGGTCAACATGGGTTCGCCCCGCCGTGTCTATGACCACGGGCGCGAGCCCGTCCCGCGTCGCTCGCTCGACTGCGGCGCGGGCGATCCCGATGGCGCCCGCCCTGAGCGCAGTCGAAGGGCCGCCCGCCTGCGCTCCTTCCTCGAACATCGGCACGCCGACCTGCTCGGCGACCACGCGGAGTTGCTGCACCGCGGCCGCCCGCCGCAGGTCCGTGGCCACTAAGAGGGGCCGTTTGCCGGCCCGCTTCAGGCGCAGCGCCAGCTTCCCCGCGGTGGTCGTCTTGCCGCCGCCCTGGAGGCCCACCAGCATCACCACCGGCGTTTCGCCGGCCAGCTCCAGCTCGCTGGCGGAGGCCCCGAGCAGCTCGGTGAGCTCGTCGTAGACGATCTTCACCACCTGCTGGCCGGGCGTCAGGCTCTCCATCACCTCGCGGCCGACTGCCTTCTCCGCAATGCGGCTGACGAAGTCCCGAACGACGCGGAAGTTGACGTCGGCCTCGAGCAGGGCGAGGCGGATCTCACGGCAAGCGGCCGAAACGTCCTGCTCGGACAGCCGCCCCTTGCCGCGCAGGCCGCGGAGGATGCTCTGCAATTTCGCGGTCAGGCCGTCAAACATCCGCGGGTCCGCCTGGACTGCGCATCAGCGGCGCAGCCTGTCTGCGAAGGAGCACCCAGGGTTCGTAGTCCGCCGTCGGTGGACAGAGCGGGCTCCCCAAGCAGCATGAGCGCACAACGACCCCTCCAGTAGAACCGACGTCCCGGCGTGCGGCACAGATGCCGGTGGGCCAGGCGCTGGGCGGCCCCGCAGCCTGCGCTGGAGTATAACAGGCAGGCGAGCGGTCTGTCAAAGCGGGCCGGGCCGGAGTAAGAGTTCACTCTTGGTGAGAGTGATCTGGGTGGGGTGTCAGGCAGGGGAGGGTGAGAGCAGCAGTTCCTGGCAGGTCGGCAGCAGGGGTTTGCCTTGAGCTTGCCAGGTGCCGAACAGGCTCATCAGCCCCATCCGGGTCTCGGAGCCTTTCGCCGAGCGGGTGCCCCCCGAGATCTTGCGCGCCACCACCGCCGGCCGCAGGCTGCGCTCTGCCAGGTTGTTGTCCGCCGGGACCGCGGGGTCGCCCACGAACACGAACAGCTCCGAGAGGTGCTTCATCATGCGTTGCGCCAGGGTGCACTGCGGCGCCTCCGCCTCCTTCGCATAAGCCCCAGCCAGCCGCGCCAGCGCTTGCTGGAACCCACGCTGGGCTTGGGCGCGCCGGCGCGGGCGCCCGTCCGCGAAGGCCTGGGCCCTCCGGTAGAGCGCGATCACCGCCTCTACCCAGGCCAGCACCGCCGGCCGATCGGCGTTCAGCTCCGCCAGCTCCCTCAAGTCCCGGATCAAATGCACCCAGCACCGCTGGAGCCCGCCTCAGGCGGGTTGTAGCCAGCGTAGAAGTCGCAGACCGTTTTGCCTTCGAACTGCTCCCCCAGCACCTCCCGGGGCACTTGCCCGGAGCCGGATTGGCGGTAGAGGAACCAGCGCACCTTCGGAGTGAAAAACCCCCACAGATAGCCATTCTCGCCGTCCTGGCGCCACCCCGTCTCGTCCGCACACACCGCGGGAGAACCCCGCACCTGCTCCAGCAATTCCCGCAGGGTCTGCTTGCCCGCTTGCCTCACCCCATCCACCAACCCCACCACCTCTCCCTCGCTGATCCCCAGCCCGAACAACTCCCGCAGCAGCCGCTGGATCATGTCTATGGGTAGGCGACACCCCACATTCAACATCGCCACCAGCCCCTGCACGCTCGCCCCAAAGCGGCGCTTGCCCTGCACTCCCATCTGGCTCGGCTCCGTTTCCGGCAACCACCGCTTCCTACACACTCCACACCAGCGCCCCAGCAACACATGATCCACCACCCGCTTGTCTACCATCAGCTCGATGCTCTGGCGACGCCGGTGTTCCCAGCCCCCGCACAGCTTCCGCCCACAATCGGGACAGCGCTCCAGCGCATGATAGCGCACTTCATCGGGCGCTTCCCGCCGGCGCACGAAAGCTTGCTCCCGGCGCTTGCGCTCCCTGGCCTCCTTGGGCGGGCCGCTCGGCTTCGGCGAGAGCCCTGCCCCACCCCCCTGCCCTCGGCGTAGACGCCCGTTCTCCTCCTCCAACTGCTCCACCCGCGCCACCAGCGAGGCGATGATCTCAATCAGTTCTTTCCGGTTGGCCCGCTCCAGTTTCTCCACATAGCGTTACTTCCGCGTTTTGCCGCCTTACTCTCACGAAGAGTGAACTGTTACGCCCCTGGCTGCCCGAAAAGGGCCGTTCCCGGGCGGGGGGGGCGTCGCCGGGATCAGGCCGGCGCGGCGCCCGGCAGGCGTGTCAGCACCTCGCGCGCGTCCAGTGGATCGGGCACGCGCTCATCCGCGACCGCCTGGCCATCGCGGAAGCTCACCACCCTGTGCGTGTGCTGGGCGATGTCGCGCTCGTGCGTGACCAGGACGATGGTCCGCCCCTCGCGGTTCAGCGCTTGGAGGATGGCCATGATCTCCTCGCCGGTCCGCGTGTCCAGGTTCCCGGTCGGCTCGTCCGCGAGGATCAGGACTGGATCACTCACCAGGGCGCGGGCGATCGCGACCCGCTGCTGCTCTCCTCCTGACATCTCGGCCGGCCGGTGGTGAGCCCGGTGAGAGAGGCCGACGGTCTCCAGCGCGCGTCGGGCCCGCTCTCTCCTGCGCCTCCCGCCCCGGTAGAGCAACGGCAGGTCCACGTTCGACTGGGCGTCCATCCGGGGAAGCAGGTTGAACTGCTGGAACACGAATCCGATGCGCGAGTTGCGGACATCAGCCAGCTCGTCCTCGGAGAGCTTCGAGACCTCTCGGTTCTCCAGCTGGTAGGAGCCGGAAGTCGGATGGTCCAGGCACCCCAGGATGTTCATGAGGGTTGACTTGCCCGAGCCGGAAGGCCCGATGATCGAGACCATCTCTCCGGCCTCGATGGTGAGTGACACTCCCCGCAGGGCCGGCACCGTCACCTTCCCCATGCGGTACTCCTTGTGGACATCCGTGACCCTAATCATGTCGGAGGGCCTCGATCGGGTCGAGACGGGCCGCCCGCCAGGCCGGGTAGAGGCCGAAGAAGACGCCCACTCCGCAGGCGAAGAAGAAGCCGACGGCGGCCGCCCATACCGGCACCTTCGTTGGCATATCGCCTTTGGTCCCGAAGTCCACCAGCCAGGAGAGGCCCGACCCCAGCGCCACGCCCAGGATGCCGCCGATTCCGGAGAGAGTCATGGCCTCGGTCAGGAACTGGACCATGATATGCCGGCGCTTCGCGCCGACCGCCTTGCGCAGACCGATCTCCCGGGTCCGCTCCGTGACCGAGACCAGCATGATGTTCATGATTCCGATCCCGCCGACCAGCAGGGAGAGACCTCCGATGCCGCCCAGCACGATGCCGAACATCGCGAGGATGCGCCCGATCGCCTGGAGAATGCGCGACTGCGAGTCTACGGTGAAGTCGGGCTGGTTGCTGTGGCGGCGCATCAGCACGGCCCAAATCTGGTCCGCGGCGGCCTCGGTGTCGCGCAAGTCACCGGTCTGCGCCCACATCACCCAGACGCGCTTGTCGCCGGTGATCCGCTTCTGGGCGCTGGTGAGAGGAGCGTATACCTCTTTGTCCGGGTCTTCGCCCATGGCGCGGCCGCGGCGCTTGGCAACCCCGATCACCATGAAGCTCACGCCGTGCGCCTCGAGCGTGCGGCCAATCGGGCTGGCGTTGGGCCACAGCTCTTTCTTGACGGTGGCGCCGACTATGCAGACCTTGTTCCAGCCGTCGTAGTCGGCCTGGGAGAAGAATCGCCCCTCGTCCAGCTTCACATTGTGAAGTTGCGCGAACTCCGGCTGACATCCCACGAGCCGGCCCTTGAAGGTCTCGCCCTGCACCTCGAAATCGGTGTTGTCCATGGGCATCTCGGGCGAGACCTCGACCACCAGAGGGCACTGCTGCCGGATGGCTTCCGCATCGTCTGTGGTCAGAAACTGAATGTGGGATCGGCCTTCGCCCTTCTTCCTCTCCTCCGGCGAGAAGAAGATGATGACCAGGCGCGAGCCCATCTCTTCGAACTCTTTCACCACCTGGTTGCGAATGCCCTCGATGAAGGCCACCATGGTGATCACCGAGGCGACACCGATGATCACCCCCAGCATGGTGAGCGCGGAGCGAAGCTTGTTGGCCGCCAGGCAGGAGAAAGCTACCCGGAGGCTCTGGAGGAACCCCATGGGGCTCAGCCCCCTTGGTTCCGTTCGGACTCGCGGCGGATATCTATCTTCTTTCGCTCCGGGATGCCGGACTTGCCGAGCTGCACCTTCTCGCCCTGCTTCACCCCCGAGCGGATCTCGGTGCGCGAGTCGTTGGCCAACCCCGGGGTGACGAGCCGGTCCTCGGTCTTCGGCTTGCCCTTTTTCTCATCGCCCTGCACCACCGTCACGTACCACTTGCCGCCCTTCTGGAAGAGCACGTCGTTGGGCGCCCAGAGGACCTTGTTCACGCGCTGGCAGGCGATCTCCGCATTTGCCGTCATGCCCGTCCGCAGATCCTGCTGCCCTTTCGTCACGGTGATCTCGATCAGGAAGCGGACGATGCCATCCTTGCTCTGGTCAACCGCCGAGGCCGGTGAGATCCGGGTGACTCTCCCCTCTTGCTTGCGATCGGGCAGCGCGTCGGCGGTGATCTTCACAGGCTGCCCGACGCGCACCTTGTCAACGTCCACCTCGTTCAGGTTGACCTTCACCAGCATGGACGAGAGGTCACCGAGGGTGACGATCGGCGCGCCCGCACCGTAATAGGAGACGGCCGTGATCAGCTCGCCCTGGCGCACATGCCGTATGATCACCACCCCCGAGCAGGGAGCGCGGATCACCGCGTCGCGAAGCCTGGACTCGATCTCGGCCAGGGAATCCAGCACCTGTCGCAGCGAGGCCTCGGCCTCCGAGATCCGCGACTGGCTCAGCGGGACCTCTGTCTGCCGCGCCCGGGCTACCGTCAGGGCCGCCTCCTGCTCCTTCACCCGCTCAGCCGCGGAGAGGACCTGCTGGGCCGCCAGATCCGCCGCCGCCTTCGCGGAGTCAACGTCGTTCTGTGAGGCGTAGCCGCCCATCTCGAGAAGGTGCCGCTTATTCGCATGGATGCGCTCGGCATCTTGCCGCCGCGTCTCGGACTCCTGGAGCGCCGCCCGCGCGCCCCGCACGTTGGCCTGGGCCTGCATGATCTGTGAGGCGAACACCTCGCGATCGCGGGCCAGCGAAAGACGGGCCTGTCTCACTCGCGCCTGGGCTGCATCCGCCTGGGCCCGGATCTGGTCTCGCTGGGCCTCCACCTCCGGCACGTCGAGGCGAGCGATGAGCTGGCCCGCCTGTACCCGGTCGCCTTCGTCAACCGCCAGCTCTGCCACCAGTCCCGCCACCTTGGACTTCACCTCGACGCGCTTGATCGGCTCGATGGTCCCGGTCTCGCGGACCGTGAGCACTACGTCGCCGCGCTCGATCTTGGCCGTGCGCATCGGATCGGCTTTGTGGCGGAGCTTCACGGCCAGCACCGCCGCGCCTCCCCCGATCAGCGCGAGCGGCAGCACCACAGCGAAGAGTATCAGCTTGAGGCGGCGCATGCGGACATACCTTTCTGACCTGCCCCCGGCAGCGTGGACCCGCTCCTCTGGAACCCTGAGGGGCTCCCTCGGAGTCCTGAAGGGTGACCCGCGCCGGTACCTAGGGCGGGCATCCCACGGCTGCGGCGTTGCTCCGCAGCCGCCGCGGTCCTGCGGCGAGATGCCCGCCGCACAGTGTAGACTTCTCCGACGCAGCGGGAGAGTCCTGGAGCCGCTGAAGCACCCAATCTCCTGGTACGGGTCTGGGGCGTCGCAGGTTTCGCAGTCGCGGGCCTTCCGCGGGGCATCCGCCTGCGGCGAGATGCCCTACCGCGCCGTCGGGATGTCGACGGCCGGGCCTCGCACTCTCGGCAAGTCCACCGAGACCTCGCCCGCGATCCGGCGGCTCACCCGCGCTCCGGTGTTGCGGAGGCGCAGCCTGAGCCGGTCGCGCCCGACACTCCCGGCGGTCACGGCGAAGCGTGCGTCCCCTGATAGCAGACGCTCGCGGTAGAAGGCGAGCCATTCCTCCTCGACGCTGGCGAAGGCCCTGCGCACGGCCTCTGTCCGCTCTCCATCGAGCTGGTAGCCGCCGTCCTCTCCCATGACCCAGAAGCCGACGGCGGCGCAGCCGGAATGGATCGCCTCCTGGACCTCCCTTTGCATCGCCGCCGGGTCGGCATGGGGAGCCCAGAGCAAGGCGAGCAGGTCGCACTCACCCATCCGCTCGAGCACGAGGCGGGCCGACCTGGGGGAAGACGTGTACTCCATGCCGCCGAGGAAATCGAAGGCGCCGGCGAGGTGGGTGGCATCCGTGGTCACACTCACCCATCCGCCGGCCCTCTTCCCGTGAGCCTGCGTGATCGCCCGCACCTTGGCCGCCAGGTTGCGCGTCGCCTCGCGGCGGTACTGGTGTCGCGGCCCGGGCCTGGAGTAGTCGCCGGCCTGCGTGGGATCGGTGTACGCTATGCCGTGGGCTTCGCAGTAGCGGCGGTACCGCTCTTCGCAGTACTGGCAGAAGCAGTTGTTGACATACCAGTCAAGCTCGTAGTTGTCATCCAGTATCAGACCGTCGAGGTCGTAGCTGGTCACCAGTTGGGCAATCGTGGCCAGGTTGTACTCCTGACCCTGGGGGTTGTTGAAGCACGCGTAGGGGCTGCCGTATTCGTCCCGTCTCACCTGTCCGTTCGCGTCGAGCTGCACGACATCGGGATGCTGGCGGACGGGCGTGGTACTGTCGAAGTAGATGCCGCCGATCACCCTGATGCCTCGGCTGTGGCACTCGCGGATGAGATCGCTGAGGAAGTTGCCCTGGTACTGCGTGACCGTCCTGCCATCCGGCTTATCCTCCGGCATGCCGCGGTACCAGGCCTGGCCGTTCCCGCCGCGCAGCAGCGGCTGGACGACAGTGGCGTGCAGCGACTTCAGGTAGTCGGCCAGTCGCGCGGGAGAGTCGGCGGCAGCGCGCAGCGTGCCCCACGGCAGGTGGATCATGGTCTCAATGTTACGGGCCTCGCGCAGCGGACGGTAGCTGATGCGTAGGTCGGCTTCCTGCCCAGGGCCGATCTGGGAGACGGACAGCTCGACCTCGCGCACCGACCCGACCCGCCGGACTCGGTAGTCCCGCACGGCCCGCCCGTTCATCTCGACACCTGTGATCTCGGCACGCGCGGGCAGGCCGATGCTCACTTGCTTCGACCAGACCGAAGGGCCCGTCTTCACCTTCTCGCCCAGCAGCCAGGTGAGCAGGTTATCGAGCATGAGCGGGCCAAGCTCAGGCCTGACCAGGTACTTCTCCTGCTCCGGGCCGAACCCGAGCACCGCCGCCCGGCCTTCACCGTGCTCACTCAGCACCCCCAGCACGTTGCCAGATGGGTCTTTGGCGACCGGGAGGCCATCCCCGAGGACGTCCATCGCCACCATCTCCCAGCCCTTGTCTCGCATGTCCTGGTGTCCGACGTGCTCGGCGAAGGCGATCTCTCGGGGCCCGATCCCGTTGGCGAGCGGGCCATCCAGGAGTGTCATCCCGCGAATGTACACGCTCCTTGGGTTCGCGGCTCTCAGCACGTCGCGCAAGAAGCCGGAAGTTTCCATGGGCCCGCCCCAGGAGGCGTAGAGCGCGCCGCCTTGCGCCACGTAGCTGGCCAGCGCAGCGGCCTCTGCGTCAGTCAAGCGCCGCCTGGTGTTCAGCGCCACCAGGTCGTACTGGGAGAGGGCGGAGGCCTGGTCCAACGGATCTCCGTAGGTGACCTCGAAGCCCCGTTCTTCTAACGCCCCATAGATCGCGACATCCCACTCCCACCAGACGACATCCGGCTGGGCCACCAGCGCCCTCAGCCCGAGGAAACTCGCTTTGTCGGCATGCACTGATTGCGCTCCCCATACAGGGATCAGGACAAGCATCAATAGTACCGGCAGGAGGGCCAGGCGCCACATTCGCCCTCGCCTCATCTCATCCACCCACGCCGGCAAGCAGGTCTTGTGCCTTGCGGCCGATGGTGTCCACGATGCCGGTCGCGATGCGCTCGCCCAGCTCGCGAGACGCGAACTTGCGGGGGTCTTTGCCGAAGATGCCAGCCGCCTTGGCCCCCGCTTGGCTCTCCAGGTCCTCCTTGGCGATCCGCGACATGTCCACCAGCTCGGGGCGCAGGTACATGAGGAGGGAAGTCTCCCAGTGCGCGGCGTGATCCATCTCGTCATCCGTGAGATCGTAGAGATCGCCCTCCATCATGGCGAACCCGGTCGCCTTCCCCGACTCCTGGATGGCCGCCACCGCTTTCTCGATCGCCTGCTTCTGGGGCTGCACGTCGTGCCCGGTCACCCCGATCACCACCTTGAAGCCGACGTCCACGAGGCCCTGGAAGACCTTGGTGTAGAGCTGGTCAACCAGCTCCTGGCCGAAGTCCAGCATGGTCCAGTCATGCCATTTGCCCAGTATGCCCCAGTAGGTTGCTGGCACCACCACGCCGCCGTACTTCTCGGCGGTCAGCAAGAGGAGGTGGTAGGCCTTCAGCGTGTCATTGCCCAGTGGCAAGTGCCGCCCGTGCCATTCCAGGGAACCGAACGAGCAGTAGGCCACCGGGAATCGCGCGACCCTCTCGTCTAGCTCGTGCGGCAGCATCTCTTCGTAGCGCACCTTCATCATCGTGGTTCCTCTCCCGATGGCGGGCGCGATGCCCGCTCCAAAGGTCTATGGTTCGCTGACGGGAAAGCGCTTGGCTCCGCCTCCGCGCTGCCACTCCTCGGGGCTGAAAGGGCCGGGCGCGCCGGGCTCGGCTTCGTGCATTGCCGTGACGGTCTGCGGCGTTGGCGATTCCCCCTCCACCTGCCAGGTCAGCTCGCCGGTCCCAACATCAAAGGCAGCCTGGAGGCGCGCCTGGCTGGAGTGGGTGTCCAGTCCGTAGTACTCCTGCCAGGCCCCCAGGTTGAGGACCGCCTCCGGGTCCGGGTAGCGAATGCAGAGAGAGCGGGGATCGGAGCCGGCATCGAAAAGGTTGCCGTCGGAGACGTTCTCCTCGGCCCGGCCCAGGTAGATCCGCTTCGGGCATTCGACGAACACGTTGTTGAGCACCCGGTGGCGCCGGCAGAGGCCCACTCGACCATCAATGATGCGTTCGGCCTGGACGAGGTTCAGATACACGGCATACCCATCGAGCCGGCCGAACAGGTTGTGGGCGACGACGGCGTTCTCGCCGCTGTCGGAGTTGACGCCGAAGCCGCCACTGCGCCACCCCGGTGGACGCATCAGGGAGCGGATGTCCCAAAAGACGTTGCTGTCAACCAGGTTCAGGTCGTGGCTGCACTCCAGGTAGACTCCGCCCTGAACGCTCTCGATGTCGGCGAAAACGTTACCCGTGATTCGGCAGTTGCGGTTGCTCACATCCAGCCACAACCCGCAGGCGTGCTGAATGTGGCGGAAGATGTTGCGCCGGAACAGAGCTCCGGTGCAGGTGTGGAACTTGAGCCCCGCGCACTCCCAGATCCTCTCCACGTCTAGAGCGCCGATGCGCTCGATGATATTGTCCTCCACTAGGGTATGGTCCGGGCTCGGCCCCGCGATGCCACATGCGCCGCAGTCGGAAACCGTGTTGCGCCGGATGATGTGGCTGCCCGGCCGCTTCTGGTAGGCCGAATGCCAGGTCTCCGCTCCCACGTCCATGCCGCAGGCGTTGGCCCAGCGGATCTGATTGTCCTCGATGATCCAGTGGTGACCGCGACTGGTGCTGAGCAGGGCTCGCTGCGGCACCGGTATGCCGTCGGCGGCATGCTCCATCTGGAAGCCCGAGACGCGAATGTATCCGAGCTCGCGCTGCTTGGGCGCGAACACCTGCTCTCGCGCAGTCACCTCGAACTGGACTCCGCTAGGGTCCGCGTCACGCGACAGCCGCAGGTGGATGCGCAGGCCGGGGTCCTCGACCCAGCACGCGCCGTCAGTATCTGCCAGGTCGGACGCGCGGAACACCTGGCGCAGCGGCCGCCCGTCGGCGAACACCATCCCCCGCCGCATCAGGAAGCGCTCGACCTCCTCCTTCGTCCATTCGCGCGTGAAGGTCCAGAACTCGGCCGAGACATTCAGGGCAGCGAACGGGTTGTAGCCCACGAACATTCCCGGCGGCAGGTCGGCCATCCATACGGTGGGGCCCGGCGCGGCGGGATCCGCTCCCCATGGCTTCAGGCGGTAGCCCTCGCTCCGCCTGAAGGCGGGCCGCCAGATCTCCGATCCCTTGACACACACCGACTCCCCAGCGGCCGCCTCATACGCAATCATCTGGCCTGGCCCTGTGCCGCCACGCGCGGGGCACACGCACTCCCGGTAGGCTCCTTCGTGCACGACCACCTTCTCGGACGGCTGTAGGAGCGCCGCTGCCCGGCCGATAGTCTTGAAAGGCTTCTCCTCAGTTCCGGGGCTGTCGTCGGCTGCGTCCGGGCTCTGACAGGCGACGTGGTAGACTCGCTGGTACTGGGTGACGTCATCCCAGAAAGCGAACAACGTTCCGTCCGGCATTCGCATGTGGTCTCCTTCTTTACCTCGCGCCCCAGATCACGCCAGCTTCGCCAGGGCTTCCTCTCGCACGCGCCGGGAGCGCTGGAAGTAGTCGGACCTGGACTCCAGCTTGAACTCCCGCATGAGATCGTCCACCGTGAACGCGTCGCTCTCCGAGCCGACGGCCCAGCAGGCCTCCCGGGTGAAGAAGTCAATCGCCACTTTGGGCCCGTACTTCGCGAGCATCGCGTCCATCTTGTCCCAGTTGCCGTCCATGTGCATCAGCCTCCGGTCGAGGTTGATGCGGCGGGCGATGATCGCCTCATACGTGGACTCGGCCAGCACCTGTCCGGACAGGTCCACGATCTGGCCGAGCTCGGTTCGGACTGCCCCAACGATGTAGGCGCCGGTGAGATAGGCCCAGATGCCAAGCTGAAGACCGCCGCGGTAGGCCGAGCAGAAGAAGATGACCTCGGCCCCGGCCTCCCCCGTGCTCTCCATGATCTCCGGGAAGTTGAAGTCGAAGCAGATCACAGCCGCGAAGCGCCCCAGACCAGTGTCGAAGACCCGCGGGCCGTCGCCCGGTGTGATCCCGGACTCGATCTCCCCGATCGTCGGGAACATCTTATGGTACACCCCAACCAGGTCTCCGGTCGGAGCCACGAACACGGCCGAGTTGTAGATCCGGCCATCCTCACGCGTGTAGAGGGGCCAGACGACATAGACGCCGTTGCGCCGCGCCTCCTGCGAGATGCGGGAGAGAGACGGGCCATCCAGCTCCTGCGCATGATCGGCGGACGTACCGGGCAGACCCGTGTGGTGGAAGGTTTCCGGGAAGGCGACGATCTGCGCTCCCAGGCGGGCCGCGCGCTGGAGCAGCGCGGCCGCCTCATCGTGGCGGGCGGCCGAATCCGCGCCCTTCGGGTACAGGGATACACTGCCAACTGTGACGTAACGCGCCAAGGTGCACCTCCTAGCCGCAGACTCATCTGGCGGACCGCAGCCGTTAGTTGAGGGGATTCGACGGCGCCAGCGAGCCATCCTGGGGACGGTCGGGCAGGGCTCTCGCGGAGGGGCGCGCATTCCCCCAACACGCGCGCATTGCGCCCCTGCGAAATGCGCGGGGCCAACAACGCTTGGCCGACCACCCGGGTGGTCGGGGGAATGCGGGCGTGGCAGGGGCGCGCATTGCCTGGGGGGAATGCGCGCGTGGTGAGAGAAGGATGATCTCCGGGCCTATGAAGTGCATCTCTACCGGATCGCTGGTCCCTAGCCAGAGCGGGCTAGACACACGCCCGCCGTACCGGAGCGCACATGGCCGATACTCGCGTCGCGCGTCGTAAGCCCAGAACCGCGAGGGTGGGCATCTTCGGCGTTGGGCATCACACCTATTGGGGCCAGTTCCCGGGCCTCCGCGAAGAGCTGCTGGGGCATCTGGCGGCCTTCGACGACCAGGTGCGGGCCAACGCGGTGGAGACCGTAAGCTTCGGGCTGGTGGACGACGCCGAGTCGGCCTACACCGCGCTGAAGCGCATCAAGGGTGCCGACCTCGACTTGCTCTTCTGCGACATGCTGACGTACGCCACCAGTTCGACCTGGGGGATACTGGTGCGCGAGCTCGATCTGCCGATCGTGCTGGTGGCCCTACAGCCCCTCCGGGCGCTGGACTACGAGCGGGCCACCACCTGCATGCAGTTGGCGAACGACAACATCTGCTCTCTGCCCGAGTTCACGGGTGTGGCGGTGCGCATGGGAAAGCGGCCGCCGCCGGCGATCATCGGCACGCTGCGAGATGACCCGGAGGCCGCGGCGGAGATCACCGACTGGTGCGACGTCGCCAAAGCTCTGCACGACCTGAAGGGCGCACGGATCGGACACCTGGGTCACGTGCTGGAGTCCATGCTGGACATGCACAGCGACCCTACGGCCTTCACCGCGCACTTCGGCCTCCACATAGTGCAGACCGAGCCCGATGATGTGCTCCGCCAGTGGCGGACGGTGACAGAGGCAGAGGCCGAGGCGAAGGAGCGGGAAATCCTGAGCTTCTTCGACACCCCCGAGCCGCAGGCCGACCCGCTGACACGCAGGCTGACCGCGGAGGACCTGCGGGCCGCGGCGCGCGCGGCCGCCGCGCTGGACAAGTTCATCGCGGGGAAGCGCCTGGACGGCCTCGCCTACTACTACGAGGCCGAGGCGGGGACCGAGATGAGGCAGCTAGTGAGCAACTTCATCGTCGGCAACTCACTGCTCACGGCCGCTGGCTTTCCGATGTGCAGCGAGTCCGACCTCAAGACCTGTGTTGCCATGCTGATCCTGGATCGGCTGGACATGGGCGGCAGCTTCGCCGAGTTCCATCCCGTTGACTTCGAGGAAGGCTTCATCCTGGTGGGCCACGATGGGCCCCATCACATCAATGTCGCCGAGGGCCGCCCGGTGCTGCGCAGCCTCACCCAGTACCACGGAAAACCCGGGTCCGGGGCCTCCGTCGAGTTCAAGCTGAAGGAAGGTCCCATCTCGATGCTGGGTATCACCCAGACCTACGATGGGCGGTTCAAGTTCGTGATCGCAGAGGGCGAGTCGGGGAGCGGGATGATCCCGGCCACCGGCAATACGAACACGCGGGGCTACTTCCGGCCGGACGCCAAGGCCTTCCTCAAGCGCTGGATCGCGCAAGGGCCCACCCACCATTTCGCGCTGGGCGTGGGCCACCGCGCGCAGACCATCGAGAAGGTCGCCGGCGCGCTCGGGATCGAGAGCGTGATCGTAAGCCCGCCCGCTACCTCACTGCCGGGCCCGACGCCCAAGTGACACCGGACGGCCGGTCTGGGAGCTTCGCCACACAGCCTCGCCGAGCCGGAGCGCCTCGACGCCGTCTTGCAGGCTGGCCGTGGCCGGGGCGCCTGACAGAAGGCACTGGGCGAAGTGCTCCAGTTCACCCACGTAGCCAGTGAGGGCCCTGCCGGCCGAGGTCGAGATGAAGTTGGGCGCCCAGGCGCGGTAGGAGGCGCCGAAGGCCTGCTGAGACTCGGGTCGCCAGTCGCGGCTGGGATAGTGGGTCAAAGACAGCATATCTTCGACGGTGAGGGCCTCGCCCACCCCGCTGGCGTCGACGCGCTCCTTGATGTCGCGCCAGGGCTCCATATGCTCCAGGCTGTTGAGGTCCAGCGTCGCCACGGCGCCGGAGGCCAACTCGGCGCTGATGGCGTAGGCGAACCGGCGCTCCCGCACGAGGCGCAGCCGCGCGTGAACCTGGGCGACGTCGCCGCCAAGGAAGCGAAGCAGGTCGAAGATGTGGACCACCTGCCCGACGAGAAAGGCGTGCGGCGCCTCCAGCCCCCAGATGTCCGGATACTCGCCCTGGGTGAAGCGCAGGTGAAGCTGCTGGAGGCCGCCGAAGCTGGGCGCCTCGATCAGGCTCTTTGCCAATGCGTACCCGGGCGCGTGCCGCTTCATGAACGCGACCATCCCCCACACACCAGCCCGCTGGGCGGCGCCGAAAAGTCGCTGCGCGCCCCGCGAATCCATGGCCGAGGGCTTCTCCACAAATATGGGCAGGTGATGCCGCAGCACCTGGAGGCCCACCTCAAGGTGCATCTCGGGCAGTCCGCAGATGCAGACTCCGTCCAGCGTCTCCTCGGCCAGCATCTGGTCTGCGTCGGTGTACCAGTGATCGGCCCCGTAGCGCTTCGCGGCCCGCTCCGCGCGATCGGCCTGAAGGTCGCACACGGCCGCCAGGTGAGCGGACGGCGCCTCGAGCAGGCTGGGATAGAGCATACGAGTGGCGTGGGAGCCGGCCCCTACGAATCCGATGCGTGCTCGCTTCGCCGAGCTGCTGATTCCCATCTTCGCCTCCTTAGTGCGCACCGCCCGCGATCGTGACGCGCGCCCCGTTCTGCTGCTGTGACCGCTTCGCCGCGGCCAAGATCGTGATGATCTCCAGGGTCGTCCCGAGCGGGATCGGCATCTCGCGGCTCTCCACCATGCGCACGAATGCCGCGATCATCGTCTGGTAGAAGTGGCCGGAGTCCTCGACGCGGACATCCACCGAGCCGTCGGCGCCGAAGAGCGACATCTGGAAGCCGGTCTGCGCCTTCCCCAGCACCTGGAGCATGATCGAGCGGCCGTCCGGGTAAGCGCAGCGCACCAGCGCGCGCTGCTCGTCACCCACGTTCTGGACCCAGGCGACGCCCGGCCCCATCACGGCATGGGCGAGCTCGAGAGGATGGATCCCGTAGAACACCAGCTCATTGGGGCCGGTGGCCGTCGCGCACACGATCTCGCCGATGGCAGAGATGCCCTCTCGCGCGGCGGCCAGCTCCTTGGCGTACCGGAGGGCCGAGCAGGACATCATCGGCGCGCCCGACCTCTCGGCCAGCGCGATCAGGTCGGCGGCTTCCTCCGGGTCCGGGCTCAACGGCTTGTCAATGAAAGTCGGCAGGCCAGCGGCCAGGAATGGTCGGGCGCGACGCTGGTGGGTCATGCTAATATCGTCGAGGATCATCACTGCGTCAGCGCACCCGAGAGCCGAGTCCGCGTCGCTAAGCACCCTCGGAATGCCAGCCAGCCCGGCCAGGCGCTGGGCTTCCTCACGGTCCGGGTCCCAGATGGCGACGACCTGGGCCCCGGGAAGCGGCGCGCGATCGTAGCGGGGCATGTCAGCCTTGGCCCAGGCCTCCCGGTCATGCTCGTTGATCAGACTAGCGAATGACCGTGCGTGCCAATGGGCAGCTCCGCCGATGAATGCGATCCGGATCATCTCTCGCCTCCGTGCCGCGTCGCCCCGTCCCCGAGGCCCCCATAGGGGACCGCCACGTCGGGCCAGGTACAGATTCCGCAGGTTCCATAGCGGGTGTGCCAGTCCTTCAGTCGGCGGTTCGCGCCTGCGGGCTCCCGGGGAGGGAGGCAAGATCCTGCCCTGCGGCGAACGTGGTACTACTGGGATTGCGGTCCGCCACGGTTAGGAGGTCACAATGGGACCCCGCACCGGCCAACCCCGAGGGCCGCTTGGACGATGCCTGATCCGCGTGCTGCTCGCCTTGGTCGCGCTTGCGTCGGCTGGCCTCTCAGCCGACTGCCCGTCAACAGCCGAATCCACAAAGGAGGTTTCTTCCGCCATGCCCGCCGATGCCCCACCCCGCAAAGTCGTGATCGGGACCATGATGCAATCGTTCTGGGAGGAATACCCGGGCCTCGACGCCCGGCTCGCCACGCTCGCCGGCCTGGTTGACCGGATGGCCGCCGAGGCGAAGAGGAAGTACGACACGCGCCTCGATCTCGGCGTGCTCACCGAGTACGCGGTCACCGGCGAGACCGGCGATCTCGCCCGGCGCGCCGTTCCGCTCGAGGGCAAGGCGATGGAGGTGATGGCGGCGGCCGCGCGCCGGAACGACACCTACCTCATCTTCGGGACGATCCTGAAGGAGGACGAGGCGCACGGGCTTTACTCCAACGCGGCCGTCTTGCTCGACCGGAAGGGCAAGCTGGTCGGCGTCTACCGCAAAGTGCACGCGGTGGCCGACATGGGCAAGGCCACCTGCGAGGGCGGAGTCACGCCGGGGCGGGAGTTCCCGGTCTTCGACTGCGACTTTGGCCGGGTCGGGATCGCCATCTGCTTCGATATGTCGTTCAGCGAGGTGTGGGAGGCCTATCGTCGCAAGGGCGCGGAGATCGTGGTTTGGCCTACCCAGTCGCCCCAGACCATCCAGCCGCGCTGGCGCGCGCTCCAGAACCGATACTTCATGGTGTCGTCGACCTGGCGCACGAACGCCTCCATCTTCGACCCGACGGGCGACATCATCGCTCAGACCACCGAGCCGAGCAGCGTGCTGGTCGAGCAGATAGATCTCACCTACGCGCTCGTCGGGTGGCAGCCCAAACTGGAGAACGGGAAGCTTCTCACTGACAGATACGGCAAGGCGGTCGGCTATCGCTACAGCGAGGCCGAGGACGGCGGGATCTTCTGGTCCAATGACCCGAACCTCCCGATCATGAAGATGGTCCGCGAGCTTGGCCTCGAGTTGCAGTCGGAATGCCTGGAGCGCAATCTCCGCGTGGAGAGCCAGCTACGCGGTGGCCCGCCGACGCTCGAGTGATCATCCGCGCTATCCGAGGGGCGGCGAGAGAGGGAAGGCTATGGGAGCACGATCGGTCCTGGTGATCGTGGCGGCGTTGGCATCATTGGCCCTCGCCGCGGGGCAGGTCCAGGCACGCGACGCGATCAGCCTGAACGGCGAGTGGCAGTACGTCTATGCCGACGCCGCGTCCGCTCCGGGCGGTGAGACCGCCTGGCAGTCCATCACCGTGCCCTCGGTCCTCGAATGGCAGCCGGACGGGCCTCACTGCGTCTGGTATCGGAAGAAGTTCAGCCTGCCGAGCGCCTGGCGGGGCCGGCGCATCATCCTCCGGCTGGACGGCGTGAAGTACGCCCACCGCGCCCTCCTCAACGGCCGCGAGGTGGGCCGGCATGTGGGCGGATACGAGCCGGCCGAATACGATGTCACCGCGCAAGCGCGGCTAGGGGAGGAGAACGAGCTATTGGTCGCCGCGCAGGACTGGACCGCCTTGCTCCTGCCCGGCACGGCCGGCGAGATAACGCCTGGGGCGGAGTTCGTGTCCTGGGTGAAGGACGGCATCATCGCCCCTATCGGCTCGCACGGCTCGGAGGTGGGGATCTGGCAGGGAGTGCGGGTGGAGGCACGGCCGGAGGTGTGGGTGGACGATGTGTTCGTCACCACCTCGGTCAGACAGCACACGAGGCGCGCATTCCCTCAACAACCCTCCGCCGCCCACCCGGCGGGTCAGGGGAATGCGCGGGTGTTGCGCGTCGAGGTGACGCTGCACAACACCGGGGCCAGGCCGGCGCAAGTCCAGGTGCGACCCGACGTAGTGAGCGGAGGCCAGGGGCCAGACCTCGGCACGCAGGCCGTCACCGTACCGGCCGACGGCGACGCGCTGGTCACCTTCGCTGCTGCCTGGCCGGAGGCCCACCTCTGGTCGCCGGACGACCCACATCTCTATGTGATGCGCGTGGGCGCGGGCGAGGACGCGCGGGAGGTGCGCTTCGGCTTCCGCGAGTTCTGGACGGAGGGTGAGTGGCTGATCCTCAATGGCACGCCCATCCGCCTGCTCGCGACCGCGGCCCACCCCATGGCCGAATACGACACCGACCCGAAGAAGGCCTATGCCATCGCCAAGTCGGCGGGCTGCGTGGCGATGCGACTGCACGCTCAGCCCTGGCCGCAGCAATGGTACGACGCGGCCGATGAGGCGGGCATGCTGCTGGTGTGGGAGTCGGGGCTCTGGTGCTATTCACCGAACTACGCGCTCAGCCACGACGAGTTCTGGGAGAACGCGCGCCGCCATGTTGCGGCGCAGATGAAGCTGCACCGCAACCACCCCTCGGTGGTGATCTGGAGCGCGGAGAACGAGCTGCTGCTCTGCGGCGGAGACCAGGTGCAGGGGACAGAGGAGCGGCTCGGCGCGCTGGCCGATTTCATGCGCGGCCTTGACCCGACGCGGCCGGTGATGTGCGACGGCGACGCCGACCCGGCCGGCAAGTTCGATATCATCAACCTCCACTATCCCCGCGAGTTCCCGGCCTGGAACCTGTGGCCCGAGACGGCCTACTGGTTCGACTCGACCATTACACCCGACACCTTCCCGCGGCGAGAGTGGAAATGGGATCGCCGCAAGCCTCTCTATCTGGGCGAGTTCCTGTGGGTGCCCGCGGAGCAGCTCGACGCCGGGAGCATCTTCTTCGGCGATGCCATCTACCCCGACCCCGCCGCCTACCACCTGCGGGCGAAGGCGACGGCATGGGAGATGCAGGTCATCGCCGCCCGCGATGCGGACGTGGCTGGGATGTGCCCGTGGAACTTCTGGGAGGGGGGCGGCTTCCCCAATCCCGGTTCTGAAGCGCACAGGCGCGGCTATCAGCCCGTCGCCGCCTTCCCCAAGGATCTGGGCACGCGGGTCTTCTCCGAGGAGGTGGCGCAGCGCACCCTGATGGTGTTCAACGACTCCCCGCGGGCTCGCGACCTGGAGGTGCGTTGGCGGCTGAAGGCCGAGGTCGGCGCGTGGGAGACCTCGGGCAGCGAGCGCCTCAGCCTGAGGCCGACCGAGCGCGCGCACGTGACGGCGAAGCTCACCGTGCCCGCGATCGAGCGTGCCGTGGTGCCCGCGCAGTTCACGGTCGAGGTGTGGGAGGGGAAGGAGAAGCTGTTCTCCGAGTCTCATCCCTGGAAGGTGTTCCGGCGTGGCGATGTCCTCCACGCGGCCGGAACGGCCCAGTCTCTGGCGGTCTACGACCCGGTCGGTAAAACCGCGCAGATGCTCCGGAAGCTGGGCTGCGCGCTCACCGCGCTCACGCCCGAGAACGCGACCAAGGCTCTCGCGCGCGCTCGTGTCGTCGCGGTGGGCAAAGGGGCGTTCGCGAGGGAGGCAGGCGGGAGAATCGTTGTCGGGAGGAAGGACGGCTTCTCCGAGCAGCTTCGCCGGTTCGTCGAGCGCGGCGGAACCCTCGTCGTCTTCGAGCAGGAGGTATATCCGGGGCAGCTCATCCCGCTGACTCTGAGCGACTACGGCGCGACCATCGCCTTCGTGCGTGACCGGTCGCACGCTATCCTCCGGGGCCTGGACGACACCGACCTGGCCCACTGGCTGCCTGATGGTCTGGTTGCGCGGAGAGAGATCGTGAAGCCTACGCATGGAGGCTTCAGGACGCTGGTGGACAGCGGCGGGGAGCGCGGGCTCGAGACCGCCGGCCTGGCGGAGCTGCGACTTGGCAGGGGCCGGATGATCCTCTGCCAGCTCAATGTGAGCGATCGAGTGGAGGTCGAGCCCTCGGGCGTAGCCCTTACGGGCGAACCGGCGGCGGCCGCGGTGGTCCAACATATGCTCCGGGATGCTGCGACCTCGGAGCAGCCGACCGGGCTCACGGCCGTCATGGCCAGCGACGCCGCGGCTGCGAAGAGGGCGCATTCGCCGTCAGGCGAATGCGCGGTGCTGGACGCCATCGGTCTCCGCTATCAGCGGATCACCTCTCCGCTCCGAGAGAGCGATCTGCGCCGCTTCGGGCAGCTCATCGTCGCCGATCCCACTCAGCTCGCCGGCTCCGAGGAAGCGGTACGACGCTTCGTGTCTGAGGGCGGGAAGGTCGTGCTGCACAACATTTCACCGGCCGGCGTCAGCACGGTGGAGCGGCTGCTGCGCCAGCCCGTCGTCCTCCAGAAGGGGGCCGAGGGCCACGTGAGCCTGACCAACCGGTCGGGGCCGGCCGCCGCGCTGACCGCTCAGGACCTGGCCTGGTTCGGGCCAAAGCCAGCGGCAGCGTACGCGGTACCCGAGCTGACCTCCGAGCTTGCCGACGGCACGCTGGTGCAACCGCACCGACCTGTCGGCCCGGCGATGCGCATCGAGGCGGAGACGATGCAGGTCAGCGGCGCGGTGGCACAGCGGCTGCCGCTGGACGGCGGTGACCTGCCCGCCGGCGGGCAGGCGGGGATGGTGGCCATGCTAAGCAACGGTGACCTTGCCGGCGGAGTCACCATCCCCAAGGCCGGGGCATACGCAGTTGTCGTCCGGGCCCGGGGCACGCCGGCGGCGGGCGCTTTCGCGCGGCTGACGCTGCTGGCGGACGACCGGCCCCTGGGCTCGGCGGCGACGACTGCGGACTGGCAGGATCTGGTGGTGGTAGGCGATCTGCCAGCGGGCCCGCAGACCCTCAAGCTCGTCTTCGCGAACGACCTGGTCACAGGCGCCGAGGACCGTAACGTCTGGGTAGACTGGGTGGAGGTCACGCCGATCGTGCGCGTTCCCACCACCCTCCGCTTCCACACGGAGCCGGGCGTGCTAGTCTCGCTGCCGGAGGGAAAGGGCCTGTGGGTCATTGACCAGGTGCGCTGGGATCGCGACGGCGGGAACGGCGACAAGGCGGCGCGCTACCTCGCCACATTGCTCACCAACCTGGGATGTGAGTTCGAGGCCGAATCGGGAGAGCCCATCGAGCCCTCGCAGATGAAGGTGACCGGCGAGCTTGTCACCCGCTCACCCGAGAGCGTCGCACTTGGCACCAACGGGGAGCTCGAGGCGGAGGTGGAGTTCGCCACCACCGGTCGGTACACGTTCGCGCTGCTCGCCTCCGGCACTCCGCTGGATGAGGTCTACCCCAGGGTCGAGCTTCGCCTCGACGGGACGACGGTGGGGACCATTGACCTCCAGGGTTCCGACTGGCGGACCTACCAGCTCACCGTGCCGGTGTCGGCCGGCGTGCACCGGGTCGTGGCCGCGTTCGTCAACGATGCCTGGCGCCCGCCGCAGGACCGGAACCTCTCTGTCGCCCGGCTCACCATCACGGCGGGGGCTGCGGAGCAACCCCGCAGCCGGGGCAGGGGGACTGGCCAGTGACCGGCGTGGCGGCGCGGCCGGCGGGCGTTGCGGCGCCTGCCCTACACGAGGGGCCGCGAAGCCAGAGAAGCTCACCATGCCAACGGCCATCCGTATAGCGGAAGGGGATTCGGGCCTCTCCCCCAGAGAGCGCGTGCGGCTCGCGCTCCAGCACCAGGAAACCGATCGCGTGCCCATCGCCATGGTCTGCTCGGGCGTCAACCCGCCGGCCGCCCGCGCCCTCGCCCGCTATCTCGACCTGCCGGATGAAGCAACCGCCATCGCCTATCTCACCAGGTTCCTCGACCTGCACTCGGTGAACCCCTACTACCGCGGGCCGACGCTTGGTTCCACTTCGGAGGGAGCGCAGGAGGACATCTGGGGAGTATGGCGGGCCCCCTGCTCCTATGGGCCCGGGTCCTACGCTGAGATCTCCCACTACCCTCTGGCCGAGGTTCGCGATATCGCTGACCTCGACCGCCACCGCTGGCCTTCGGCCGACTGGTGGGACTACTCGGTCCTCCCCGATAGGATCGCCGCCCTGAACCGGGAGCGCGAATATGCGGTGCATCTCGCGAACGGCAACATCTTCGAGTCGGCCTGGTACATGCGCGGTTTCGAGCGGATGTTCGTGGACCTCGCGGATAGCCCGGAGCTGGCCGGCGAGATCATGCGCCGGGTAACCGACTACTACATCGCCTTCTTCACCCGCGCCCTGGAGGCGGCCGGCGACCGCGTGGACCTGGTGTTCACCGCGGACGATATCGCCGGCCAGCGGGGTCTGCTCATGTCGCGGGAGATGTGGGAGCAACACCTGAAGCCTCATCACAGCCGGCTGAACCAGCGCCTTCACGAGTTCGGCGTCAAGGTGATGTACCACTCGGATGGGGCGGTGATGAAGGCGATTCCCGGCCTCATTGACATGGGAGTGGACGTGCTGCAGGCCCTTCAGTTCAGCGCCGAGGGGATGGATTCGGTGGCGATGAAGCGGGACTTCGGTGATCGGCTCTGCTTCCAGGGCGGGATCAGCGTGCAGACCACGCTGCCCTTCGGCACGGCCGAGCAGGTGCGAGAGGAGGTCCGCGCCCGCATTCGCGTGCTGGCCCGGAAAGGGGGCTATATCCTGGGCCCCTCTCATGCCATCCAGGCCGGGACTCCGCCCGGGAACATCCTGGCCATGTTCGATGAAGCCCTGAACTGCCCGTTGTCCGCCTGAGGCGGACTGCGGGGGGGCGGGTGCCGCGCGCGGGGAGGGGTGGCCCTTCGACAGGCTCGGGGTCGCCCCGCTCGGCCGGTGAGGGCAAGCCCCGAGCGCAGTCGAGGGGCGGCGGGGATGCCGAGACCTCCCCGCCCTACAGAACAGCCCGATCACGCCCCCTCGACCAGGGCAGACCGCGGCGGGACAGTGCGTCCATCTGCCACGGTGTAGGCCTCATCGCCGAAGTTCACAGTGACATGGAGCCCGCTCGCGAACTCGCTCTCCTGGAGACAGCGATAGCCCGGATCGGGGAAGCGGTGCGATAGCATCCTCGCGGCGCCATGGCGCTCGTGCAGGCGACAGGCTTCGAGGGCCTTGGGGAGCGCCTCTTGGGTCGCCTTGTCTGTGAAGCGCTTGCGATAGGGTGCCGCTCTGTCCCAGACGACCTCCAACTCCTTCTCGCCGTCCTCGCGCACGGCCTCACGATGTTCGTACTCGTAGAGCATCCCCTCTGGAAACAACACCGGCGGTGAGCAGGTCAGCAGGTTCATCAGGTGCGGGCCGAAAGGATGATAGCGCCTCTCCAGCAGGGAGTGGACGCACCGATCATCGTCATAGGGATGGTGCTCCCACGATACTCGGACACAGGAATCGTGGTACACGAGGTCTGACAGAGGCACGGTCCACACCCGCCCGTCTCCCGCCTCGACCGGGCAGAAGGTCTTGGAGGTGGCCAGATCCACTAGGCGCACGGACCAGTCCCGCAGGCCCTCCGACACCACTAGCTTGCCGCGGTCGCGGTAGTAGCGCGCCAGCTCGAGCCGCAGCGCGATGTCGCCGCGGCGGTCATAGGACCGGTCGCCGTAATGCTCGGCCAGCGACATCGCAGTCAGCGTATCGAAGTGCACGCCTTGGCAAGCCTGGAGCTGATCCTCGTAGCGAGGAAGCGTTGACCGCACGTGCCACTTCGCGATCTCGTAGAAGCTGTAGTCTCCGATCTGCCAGCGCTTGAGCTTCTCTCCCTCGGCCGTCCGGGCGAAGTAGCGGCCTCCCTGGAAATCCTCGGCCGCCTCTTCGACTTGCAGAAAGGGCGCCGCAACGTATCCCAACGACTGGATGTCATCGAGCTGGGCATCGGTCATGTGGTTCGGCTCCACGCCGAGCCAGTTCGCCCACGCCGCGCTCGGCACGATCATCTTCGGCGAGAAGAGGCAGCCCCGGTTGAACCCGTACTCTCGCATCTGCCGCATCACGCCCACCTGGTCCGCGCCCTCGTCGAACCAGTAGCCGGCGCAAGCCAGGAATGCCCCTTGCAGCTTCTCGGCCAGCGGGTTCTGGGCGACGCGCTCCTGCCAGCTCATCCACAGGCCCGTTTGCTGGGCGCATCTGCGGAACGCCTGCGCGACCTGCAAGTAGCCCGGTTCCCGGAGAGGGACCAAGCGCAGGCTCCTGGCATAGGCGAGCGAGCCCATGGAGGGCAGGAACTCTACCCGCGCCGACATCGTCTGTTTCCCATCATCCGCGAAGTGCCATCGCGCGTCGGCAGAGGTGTCGGCGATCACGGCCAGCGAAGCGCTGGCCGAGGTGAGCCCGCAGAACCGCATCGCAACGTGATCCAGGTTCTCCTGCCTGTGCCAGGGCCGCCCGTCGGCACGGAACAGAGCGCCTTGGCGCGAGTTGGCCCAGCAGATCTCGCGGACCTCGCTGCGCAGAGAGATCTCGCCGGGCCAATCGGCCGAGACGACGTCCGCCTCGGCGCTCCCGAGAGGAGTGACTGTGAAGACAACGGCGCCGTCCTCCAGCCGAATCTCGAAGGCGCACTCCGCACCACCCACCTCGCCCACCCACTGGAGCTGGCCTGGGCCGAGCTTGCGCAGAGTCAGGTCGGCGAGCGCGACCCGGTGGATCGTCGCGGTCGTGCCGCCAACTGCCCGCACCGCGACCGTGGCGGTGTCGCCCAGATCAACGGACCATGGAGTCCTGGCGCCTCCGTCAATGATGGAGAGGCCACGCGCTTCAGGCTCATAGGTCAGAACGATGTCGCCGTCCTGCAACCGCAGAGTATCCATGTGCTCACACCTCTCATAGGGCATCGTGTTGCGCCCACATTACCACGCGCGAGGCGGCCGGCGCGGACGCGGCTCAGCTACGCTGAGGCACGGTGCTGGGGCGCAGGAAACGCGGCGACGGACGCCGAAGGGGGGCGAGATGCTTTTCCATTCGTGGCAGTTCGCGGCCTTCGGGGCCGTCGTCTACCTGGTGTACCTCCTGCTGTGCCGAAGCAGGTTCTCCCTGCATTGGCTGCTCGTCGCCTCCCTCTTCTTCTATGGCTGGGCCGGCCCGCGCTTCGTGCTTCTGCTCCTGTACGCGGCCGGGCTGAACTTCGCGGCCGGGCAGATGATGGCACGGAGCCGGCGGCGGAAGCTCTGGCTCGCGGCGGCCATCGTCGGCACGCTCGCACCACTGCTCTACTATAAGTACGCACGGTTCACGGTCGAGAGCCTGAACGTGGCTCTCCCGCACCTCGGGATGACGGCCGGCCTGGCGTTGCCATCCGTGCTGCTGCCGGCGGGGCTCTCATTCTTCACCTTCCGCGTGCTCGGCTACACCATTGACTGCTACCGCGGTAGTGTGGAGGGAGAGAGAAGCTTCGTCCGCTTCGCCACCTTCGTCGCCTTCTTCCCGACGCTGCTCGCGGGGCCGATCGAGCGGGCCTCGCACTTCCTCCGCCAGGCCGGCCGTGATCGCCGGGCCCCCACCGGGGCCGACCTCGCGGAAGGGCTCTCGCTTTTCATCGTCGGGCTGTTCAAGAAGGTGGCGCTGGCCGACTATCTCTCCCTCTATGTAGATAAGGTCTACTCGGCCCCCGGCAGCTTCGACGGCCTCACCCTCGCAGTGGCCACCTTCGCCTTCGGCTGGAGGATCTACTTCGACTTCAGCGGTTACACCGACATGGCGCGGGGAGTCGCTAGAGCCCTCGGGTTCGATGTCGTGGTCAACTTCCGCCACCCCTACCTGGCCACCGGCCTGGGCGACTTCTGGAACCGGTGGCACATCAGCCTCTCCTCCTGGTTCAAGGACTACCTCTACATCCCGCTCGGCGGGAATCGCGGGGGCGCCTTCAACACCTACCGCAACATGATGCTGACCATGGTGATCTCCGGGCTGTGGCACGGGGCGGCCTGGACCTTCGTGATCTGGGGATTCCTCCACGCCGTCGGGCGGTTTGTAACGAGGGAGCTCGAGCGCACGCAGTTCTACCGCGAGCGAGTGCCGACCCTGCTCAAACAGCTCTGGGTCTTCATCTTCGTCACCTTCTGCTGGATCTTCTTCCGGGCGACCAGCTTCTCGGAGGCCTTGCTCATCGTGAGACGAATCTGCAGCGCGGGCTTCGGCGATCCCAGGTTCCCGCTCGCGATGCTCGCCTTCTGCCTGGTGATCTGGGCCTACCAGTTCCTCTCGGAGTCGCGATTCCGGCGGGTCTTGGAGCGGACGCCGGTAAGAGTGGGAGCAGTCAGCTACATGATCCTGCATCTTCTCCTGGTCAGCGGCGGCAGCGCCCAGCCGTTCGTCTATTTGCAGTTCTGAGAGACGACAGTGCAGAGCGCCGCCACAGCCTCAACCAACCCCAACCCGATCCGGCTCTCGGCGCGCGAGTGGGCGCTGACAGCGCTCATCTGCGTGGGCGCGCTCTACCTGCTGCCATCCCTCTTGCCCGGCGCAGGGACGCGGTTCTCACGGCCTGACTATCGCTTGCCGGGGGAGCTGGCCAGCGATTACTGGATGTTCCGCGAGTGGTCCCAGGAGAGTCGCGCCCGCTACCAGGGACTGGTGCTGGGCGACTCGGTCATGTGGGGCCAGTACGTGAGGAGCGACCAGACGCTGGCGCACGAGCTGAACGAGCTGGCCGGGAAGGCCGTGTTCGCCAATCTGGGCGTGGACGGGCTGCACCCCGCTGCCATGGAGGGGATGATGGCCTACCACGGCGGGGCGATCGCGGGTGAGCCGGTCATCCTGCATCTCAACCCACTGTGGATGAGTTCGCCGCAGCAGGACCTCCAGCTTCGGGGGGAACAGCGGTTCAACCAGCCGCAGCTCGTCGCGCAGGTGTTCCGTCGGCCGCCGGCCTCCCATCCCGAGGCCTCGGAGGTGATCAGCACCGTGCTGGAGCGCGAGCTTCCATTCTTCAGTTGGAAGGAGCACGTCAAGCTCGCCTACTGTGAGGGGATGGGGCTGCTGGAATGGTCACTGGAGAACCCTTACAGCTTGCTCCCGCTGGGCCCAGGGCCGGACTCCTTCTCGGCCGATGAACCGGGAAGTGAGCCGCGGAACTGGCGGGAAAGAGGCATCGAGCCGGCGAACCTCCCCTGGGTCGGAACGGAGCGCTCCTACCAATGGGCCTCGTTCGAGCAAGTTGTGGCGCTGCTCAGATCGCGCGGCAACAACGTCTTCGTCCTGCTGGGCCCGTTCAACGTGCATGCGCTCACCTCCGAGAGCCGCGCCCGCTACCGGGCGCTGCAGGCAGAGATGGAGAAGTGGCTGGAACGGGAGAAGGTCCCGTACTACGCGCCGCCGGCGCTGGCGAGCGCGATGTACGCGGATGTCAGTCACCCGCTGGCCGATGGGTATCATGTACTCGCGGGTGAGCTGGCCGGATCACCATCGTTCCGGGAATGGGTGCGGACGTGGGCGAAGGGGACAGACTGGCCGGCGCGATTGCCGGCGCGAGCCCGCCGGGCGTGTGGCGGGCAAGCAGACCAGACGCGGAAGGGATGAAGATGGTCAGGGTTAGCAGGGCTCGGAGATGGACGGCTCCGGCGGTAGTGCTGTTGGCCGGGGTCGTGGTGCTGCGCATCTGGGGAGATACTCCGAATGAGACTGCGCCCGGGCCGGCGGCGGTCAGGCTCTGGGACACGGTCGCGCCGCTCCAGGCGCGGGGCGGGCTCGGGCCGCGGGAGCACTGGCGGCCGCTAGCCGCGGGCGCGCCGCTCCACCTTCAGGGCGACCTGGTGGTGGAGACCGATGCGCTGGGCGCGGCCTTCGCCAGCCGACTGGGCAAAGTGCTGGTCTTCGCGAAGTCGGAGCCGGCGCGGAGCAGAGCCGAGCTGGTGCCGGCAGAGCTTCAGGGGAAGCGGGCCACTCTCGTCGTTACTCAGCTCGCGGAGCAGCCGGCCGGCGCAGTGACGGTGCGGGCCGACTTCCGCGTGGCCGGGTCCAAGGGCCACCTCATGGCGTTCTCCTTCGCTGACGGCCGTATCCTTCGCGCCAGCCCGCAGGGGAGCACGGGCGGCGTCAGCGTGCTCGCCCCGATGGAGGCGGCCCTCGTGCCCAGCTTCGTCGGGGATGACCTGATCTTCGAGTCGCGCGATTACCCCACGGCCAAGACTCTCACTCTGTCCTCCGAGCACGTGCTGCTCGGCCTTCTGAAGGGAGAGGGCAGCACGTTGGTCATGACCTGGCAGGAGGTTAATGCATCAGTCCGGCTCGCCCTGAACGGGTCGAGCGCAGGCATCCAGGCGGCCAGCGTGACGGGTGCGCGGAGCCTGTCTCTCGGTGTGCTGGATGCTCCAGGCATCTGGCGTCGCGAGCAGCTCGAACCCTCCCTCCTCGAGCGGGACGTCGCCATCTCCTGGAGGCCGCCGTTCCCGGCCGTGTGGCTGACGCAGCTCTACGAGGACGAGGTCAAGACGACCTTCGAACTCCGGCGCGACAAGGAGGAGACTTGGCGGGGCGGGGTGGGATCTTACACCTATCCGTTCTGGTACTCCAGCGGCAAGGCGATCCTCTCGCTGGGAAAGAAGGTCCCTCCCGAGGGCGAGGCCCTCATCTACTGCCTGGAGCGCAGCGATGATACCCCGGCCTCGGTGCTGACCCCCGTTGATGTCGTGCGGCGCACCCTCACGGGCGACGTGCTCGCCGCCTTCCTCGATGTCGAGGGCCGGCCCACGTGGTATCCGCATCGGGAGCCCTACGTAATCGGGGGCGCCACCTGTGGCGTCACCGATGCCTTGCTCAAGGTCTTCGGCGCCGGTCAGGAGGTGGAGAGGAAGGATTACGTGCAGGGCGGGGTCGAGGACATGTACGCGTACCTGACGGGGATGTTCGAGCGCAACGCGCGCTTCTACCCGTTCTCTCAGGAAATGGTCGCCTACCTGACCGCGCAGGAGAAGGCGGACCCGAAGCTCTCCCCGTGGTTGCGCGAGATGCACGCCACCGCCGAGGAGATTGGCGCCACCTACGACAACGCACGCGACACCATCCGCGACATCAGCTACGCGCATGAGCTGGGCGCCAAGACCATCGCGCTCACGACCGAGCAGCGACCGGACAACCTGCAGCGCATGACCGAACTCAAACAGGACTGGACTGGCATGGGCGGCGCGCTGGAGAGGCTGGCGGCGCGCGAGCACACCCTCACTCGGAAGCTCTACCAGCAGGCCGGCTACGGCGCGGCCACTCGCCCCGAGGCCATGCCCGTCGCCAAAGAGGTCCGAAAGCGCACGAAGCAGTGCCTGGAGAACGCGGAGAGCTACGAGATCTGGGAGAACTACTAACCCGTAGCTGGTTATTCCCGCTCGCGCGGTTCTGGAGGAGATATGATAGTGGCCAAGCACAACACTGCGGCCCGCCTCGGCGGGCCGATATGCGGAGCCGTGATGCTGGCTGCCCTGATGCTCGTGCCGATGGCGCAGGGCGGGACCGCGCGCAGGACCGTCAAGACCAAGTCAGGCGTGGAGATGCTCTACCTACCCGGCGGCTCGTTCGTGATGGGCGATGCCAAAGGCGCGCCGGACGAGAAGCCTCACCGGGTCTCCGTGGACGCCCTCTACATGGACAAGTATGAGGTGACCCAGGAGAGCTACCGGAAACTCGTAGGCTCCGACTACTCGCGCTGGAAGAACCCGAAGGCCCCGGTGGAGCAGGCCACCTGGGCGGCGGCCGCGAAGTACTGCAATGCGCGCTCCCGGGCGGAGGGGCTCACTCCGTGCTACGACACCAAGACCTGGAAGTGCGACTTCGCGGCCAACGGTTATCGGCTGCCAACGGAAGCCGAGTGGGAGTACGCGGCGCGCGCCGGCACGACCTCGAGCTACTCCTTCGGCGACAACCAGTCCGCCCTCAGGAATTTCGCCTGGATGAAGGAGAACAGCGGCGGCCGGCCTCGCGAGGCGGGCAAGAAGCTCCCTAACCCCTGGGGGCTGTACGACATGTACGGGAACGTCGCGGAGTGGTGCAACGACTTCTACGCGGTTGACTACTATCAGAAGAGCCCGGCGAAGAACCCGCAGGGGCCGGCCTCGGGCAGCAGGCGAGTCGTGCGGGGCGGAAGCTGGAACTCTCGCGCCACCGAGTGCCGTTCCTCCTATCGCTCCTCGGAGAACCCGGCCTACTCGGACGTCTGCATCGGGTACTACGATGTCTACGGGCTCCGTTGCGTTAGGAGGGGGTAGGCCAGGTCTGCGTACCGGCCTACCACCGCGGGGCGGGGGGATGGCAAGCAACGCGAACCTGGGGTCTCTGGTCACACCCCTGGCAGGAGCTTGCTCCTGCCCAACGGGGCCTGGCCTACGACGAGGAGAGCTGCCGATGCGGAGGTGCATAGTGTGGGTGCTGGTCGGTCTGGTCCAGGCTAGCGGCCTCGCCGCCGCGGGAATGAAACCCGTCGCGGTGACGGGTCCCAAGGACCGGCAGATCCTGGACGCTTTCCTGAGGCACGTGGAGAAGCTGCCTCAGGAGATCACGCCGGAGTACTGCAAGAAGACGGCCGAAGAGGACGCGGAGGGCGCGGAGCCAGTCACTTGGTTGATCATGCCCAGCCTGCGGATGCCGCTGGTGGCCTACAAGATCACCGCGGACCCCAAGTACCTGGACATGTTCGTGCAGCTCTTCGACAACCTACGCTCCGCGCTGACCGTAGGGCGGGACGGGTATCTGGGATGGTATGGGACGGCAGCGCCTGATTACCGGGACCCGAACGACCCGGACCGGAAGACCGACGCGGTCATCTCCAGCTTCACAGCGACTGACGTGATCTGCGATTTCCTGTCCCTGGTCGCCCAGGACCCGAAGCTCAGCCGGAAGTACGCCAAGCAGCGCAAAGAGTACCTCGACCTGGCTGAGAACCATCTGGTGAAGAAGCACACTGTGCGCGGCGAGTACGTTGACCTGGGCCGGGGAGGCGCGATCTACCGCGCGTCTCCCGTTGGTCTGAACGCCAGGCAGGCGCGCCTGACGCTGCCGCACAACAAGAACTCGATGGTTATGCACGGTCTGCTCGGCCTCTACCGGGTCACCGGCAAAGACGAGTATATGCGGAAGGCCATCAAGCTCGGGGTCCGGTACAAGCACTGCCTCACGCTCAAGGACGGCCACTACGAGTGGGACTACTGGGACCCGGCCGGCGAGTGGGACATCAGGCGGGATGACCCCGGCCAATGGAAGCACTGGATCGGCCCCGAGCACCGCGGCGGCTACTACTCGCTCAGCCTCTCGCAGGCGGTCGCGCTCTATGAGTTCGGCCTGGTGTTCGATAAGACCGATATGGATCGATTCCTCAGGACCCAGCTAGCGATGTGCTGGAACGGGAGCATGGCCAATCCGGTCTGGTCGCGTGTTGATGGCACCCGGCCGGCCCAGTACACCCAGGGCGAGTACATCAGCGAGGCCCTCGCGCCTTTCAGCGAGAAGGTGGCCGAGTTCCTGTACCGGGGCCTCGATCGGGACGAGGTGCTGAAAGACCGCGAGGACTCGTGGACCGGCGGGCCGGTGGCTGCGGGATGGCTGCAAGCCAAACTGGTTGACTACCCCGCAGCCAAGGGCGGAAAGCAGGTCTACCGGGAGTACGGGAAGCGGTTCCTCGCCAAGAAAGAGAACCGCGACTTCCTGAAGGCGCTCGCCTTCGAGGTGACCCTTCCGGGGTACATCGCCCCGGAGTCGCCGGCGGGCATGAGGAATATGCCGAAGGATCCGAAGTAGGTCAGCAAAGAGAACAGGAGGCATGATGGCGACGAAGCAGAGCGGTCCCGTGAAGATGGCGGTCGTCGGTCTGGGCAGGGCGGGCTGGGACATTCACGTGCGGGCGATTCGCGGCCGCAAGGACTTCCAGCTCGTTGAAGTGGTGGACCTCGAGAAGAGTCGCCTGGAGGAGGCCCGCGCGGAGTTCGGCTGTCGCACGTTCCTGGACTTCAAGCGGTTCCTGCGCGAGTCTCAGGCCGAGCTGGTGGTCATCGCCACACAGTCGAAGGATCACGCGCCCATGTCCATCGCGGCGCTGGCGACGGGCAAGCACGTGCTCAGCGAGAAGCCGATGGCGGTCAGCCTCCAGGAGACCGACAGGGCGCTCGCCGCCGCAAAGCGGGCGAAGGGGCTGTTCACGATCCATCAGAATGCGCGTCTCGGGGCGGACTTCCTGCACATCAAGGAGGTCATGAAGAGCGGCGTTCTGGGGGACATCTTCATGATCAAGCGCGGCCAGTACAGCTACGGACGGCGCAACGACTGGCAGGTGCTGCGCAAGTACGGCGGCGGCAACCTGAACAACAACGGCGTCCATGCCGTGGACCAGGTCTTGCAGTTGCTCGACTCGCCGGTGAAGGATGTGTTCGGCGATCTCCAGCGCGTTCTCATCCCGGGGGATGCGGAGGACCACGTCAAGGTCGTGATCCGGGCGGAGAGCGGGATGGTCGCGGATGTGGAGGTGACCACCGCGGTCGCGGCGTCGCCCTACGCGTGGGTGCTCATGGGATCGAAGGGGACGCTGGTCTCGGATGGCCGCACCTCCCGACTGCGCTATCACACGCAGAAGCTGTCCCGGCTCCGGCCCATTGACAAGCACCTCGTTCCCACCAGGACTTACGGCGTGGGCGAGAGGATCGAGTTCAAGCAGGAGGAGATGCCTTCGTCCGCTCCCTCTCAGCGGAACTTCTACGACTACCTCTACGACTCCATCCGGAAGGGCAAGCCGCTGTTCGTCACGCCCGAAAGTGTGCGGCCGACGATGTACGTGCTCCAGCACGCGCGCAAGGGCACGATGTTCACGTGAGATGCGCCTGCCCTTGACGGCCGCCCTGCGCCCCCATACAATTGGGATGGCCGTGATGGTTAGTACGGCCGTGGAGGTCAGCATGCGGAAGACCATCAACGCGATGCGCGCTCGCGGGAATCTGGGGCAGATCCTGGAGGAGGTCTACTACCGGGGAGACCAGTATATCATCGAGCGTTCGGGCAAGGCGATGGCGGCGGTGGTTCCGGTGGAGCAGTACGAGCAATGGCGGCAGGAACGAGAGGCCTTCTTCCGGTCAGTGGAGGAGATCCGCCGTGCCAATCGCGATAGGACAGCACAGGAGACTGAGCAAGACCTCGCGGCTGCCCGGCGGGCGGCGCGCAGGCGCCGATGACTCGGGCGGTGCTGGACGCGAACGTGCTGGTGAGCGCCCTCATCAGCCCAGCGGGCCCTCCTGCTAGCATCCTGGACCTGTGGCACCAGGATCAGTTTGTCGTCGTAGTCAGCGAACCCATCCTGGCCGAGGTGGAGCGGGTGCTCCGGGCGCCTCGGCTGAGTAAGCGCTACCGGCTCACGCCATCGCTTGTCAAGAGGCTGATGCGGGGCCTCCGCCAATTCGCGTCGATGACCCCGGGCAAGCCTGTCGCATCCGGAGTGGCCAGAGATCCAGAGGACGATGCCTACCTGGCGTGCGCAGCGGAGGGAGAGGCGGACTACCTGGTTACCGGCGATCAGGACCTGCTGTCACTGCGCGAGTACCAGGGCATCTCCATCGTCTCGCCCGTTGTCTTCCTGCGACTGCTGGAGCAGCGACGCGGCGGATAGCCGAGGCCGTCGAAGCGACTGCCTACACCGTCACGCGCTGCCCGGCTTCGGCCAGGTAGCTCTCTGGGAACACGCGGCGCGCTTCCTCCAGGATTCGCTGCCCGCTCTGCCGGTCGTAGTGGATGAGGAAGAGCCGGGCCGCCCCTGCGTCCTGAGCGACCTGCGCGGCCTCCCGGCCGTTGCTGTGGGCCGCATCGTGTATGATGGTGTGTACGCCTCTGGCGAGCTGGGCCAGGTCCGGGTTGTATGAAGTGTCGCCACTGAACGCGAGCGCGGCTCCTGTGTTCGTTTCCGTGGCTCGCCAGGAAAGAGACGGCTCGGGCACGCCAGTGCCGGAGACATGTCTGGCGGCGCAGGTATGGAGCCGGATGCCGCCCACATCGCATTCGTCGTCCGGCCTCAGGCCAACCACCTCCAGCTCGACCTGCAGCTCCGGGAACCGGCCCACCTGAAGGAAGCCCATCGCCGAGGCCACGACTTCCTCCAGATGCTCGGCCGGTCCGATGATCCTGAGCGGCGCCTGCGGCCGCGGAGCGCACATGGCCCGGTAGAACAGCATCTGCGGAAGGCCTACAGATTCTCTTGTATTACGGTGACAACCGTAATACAAGAGAATCTCCTGTAGAAGCGTCACGCTCTGCGCTGAGGAGTTTCTTGCATTATGGCTCGTACCACTGCAATGCAAGAAACTCCATAGGTAGTGGTCCTGGTGGAGGTGGGTCAGGACCACCGATTCCACGGAAACCGGGTCCACGCCGAGCTCGCGCAACCCGAGCGCCCCGCGCCAGCCGGTGTCCACCAATAGGGCTGCGGCGCTGCTGCCGCAGCCGCCGCTGGGGTGTCTGCCGTTGATCAGGAAGCAAGCCGTGTCCCCTCCCGCCTCCGGTATGCAGGACGATACGCCGATGAACAGCACTTCCATCGCCGACTCCCATCCCAGGGCTGCGGGCCTGCAGGCGGTGCCGAGCATGAGCGGAGAAGACGCGGCTTCCTGGCTCCAGCGCGTTTCGTACCAGCGGGGGCTGCGGAGAGACCCCGCAACCTGGAGTGAGATCAGGGGGGGCTGGTCATGTCTAGGCCCGTTCCCAGGATCCATTTGACAACGCCACAGTGTCGCTCGACATGGCCTTGTACCGTAAGCTCGCCGGTCCGCTCGACGCCTGGTCTCTTCGCGGCCTCATCGGCCTTCTCGGCGGTGGTCATCGTGATCGTCACGGTCATGGGGAGTGTGGGCTGGAAGGCCTGGCACTGGCCGGCGCGCAGGTTGTGGATGGCCTGAGTCACCTTATCGGCGGTGAGCCGGCGGGCAGAGGTCGGGTCGAGTCCGCCGCAGGCGTCATGGCTCACGGCGCGCTTGACACAGGCGGTCACGATCCCCGGGAACATGCCCTCGGCCTCCCGGCAGGCGGCCTCGTCGCCCTGTGCCAGGATCACGGGGATGCCCCAGTGTCCCGCGAAGCAGGCCTCGATCCCCATCTCGCCCACACTCCGTCCGTTGATCCTGAAGTCGGTCCACTCCAGGGTCCAGGTGTGAGGCAGGAAGGCTCCTGCCGTGCCTGCCATGGCGTGGTGGCCGGGCACCATGAGGCCGTCCACCGTCCCATCGAGCCCGGGCATCCAGCGGAACTCCCGGCCCTGGTATCCCCTCGATCGCTCGAGGTACGTCACGCGAGGATCAGCGAGCATCTCCTCCAGGACGATGTTGCCGCCGCCGCGGTGGGTGTCGCACACGATGATCTCGTCCACTCCGGCCGCGAGGGCCGCGGCGGCCGCCGAGTTGATGTCCGCCATCAGCAGCCGGCGGCCTTCCTCGCCCACCTCCTCGGGCACCCCTTCTTCCCAGAACCAGACCTGCTGGCGAGCGAGGATTCCGCTCACGCCCTCCATGTCCCAGTGCATGAAGACTTTCATCGGTGAAGTTCCTTTTCGTGAGTTACCTGCCCCGCAGCCTGGAGCTTGCTTCGGGGCAGGAGGCACGCTCCTGCCCTACGGACCGAGCAGATCCTGGGCGGCGAGCACGCAGAAGATGTAGGTGGCGGCGCCTGCGATCACGTCCTCCGACTGCTGCCAGAGGAACGGGTAGTTCTCCTTGTACTCGGGGAAGTCCGGCCGGATGAGCGCGGTCCCCGAGACCACGGCCCCCGGGATGTAACCCCAGTGCGCTCGCAGGTAGCCGTACTCGCAGGTGACGGAGTGGGCGCCGACGCCGCAGGCGAAGGAGATGTCCGACCCGGGATGGCAGCCGAGCACATAGTTGACCACGGCCAGCACATCCTCGCGGTCGAAGAGATCGGGGAGGCTCTTCACCAGGAAGTACTGCTCCACCCCGTAGCGCTGGACATCCCATCCCACCCCCCAGATGTGCGGCCGCCAGGGGACGTGATAGGGGTTCTTAGCCAGATCGGCCTTCAGGGAGGCGGCGTACTGCTCCAGCGCTCCCCGAACGGCTGCCGCAAAGGCCTGGTCCCTCACCTGCGGAAGCGCTCGAACCACCGACCAGCCGCAGGAGCCACCGCCGCTGCTGCCGACGCGACCGATGTTGCTCGTGATCACGGGCAGCAGCGCCACCAGGCGCCGCCGGTACTGGTCTTCGCCCGTCGTGATCAGCAGCTCTGCGGTGGCGAGGACCTCCTGCACCTCACGATTGCGCGGGACATAGGCGCTGTGCTGCACCGCCGGGTCGTGCTCCTGCTCATAGCGCCAGGTGCGGGCGGCTGTCTCCAGGCACTCCTGGGCGAGGGCGGCGTCGTGATCGCGGAGCACCCGGCTGGCGGCAGCCAGCGCCTGGGCCACCTCGTACTCGAGCGCCGTGTCACGGCTGGTGAAGGCCCAGCGATCATCCATCTTGCCGGACCGCTCATTCTCCACCTGGTCGGGGCGCAAGGAGGAGTCGTAGACGCGGTTGTCAGTGACGCTGGCCCAATCTCCGGAGATGCGCTGGGCCTGCGTGCTGTGGATGATGCCGGAGAAGCTGTGCCCTGCCGCGCGGTAGCCGCCCAGCAGGTTCTCCGCGCCATGGGCCACCTGCTGTACGATGTCAGGCACGCCGTCGGGCCTGTGCAGGCGCACCAGGCGTTGGTTCCGGTCCACCGTGGTTCGGTCGCTATCAACCCCAAAGGTTTCGCGGGCCAGGGCCAGCACGAAAGTGGTCTGCGCCTGAGCGCCGGCCGCCAGGTCGTCATCTCCCGCGTCGTGCCAGCCGCCCCGGTTCAGGCCCGGGATGTGCTGGTGCGCCGCGAAGGGAGTCTCGGTGGAGGGCCCTTGGGCATAGCCGTCAATGTGCACCAGCGGCGCGGGGGCTTGCAGCGCATCGTCCAGGTGACAGGCGCCATGCCAGATCACGTCGCTATCCCGCACCTCGACATGACACATCTGCACGGGGATATAGGTCTCGAGGGTCGGCTCCCAGACGCCGCGCTGGTAGGCATCAGGAGAGATGCGGAACGGCGGCGTCTGACGGTTCTGGTAGCGCACGATGTAAGCGCCCGGCTGCTTCACCGCGGTGAAGTCGAAGATCGCGTACTGATAGCGCAGCCACTTGCCCCACGGCGCCAGAGGAGCGGAGTGGACCTCCCGCGGACCTTCCCCCGGGTCCACCGTGAGTAGAGCGGCGGAGCCGAGGTCCTTGGCGCGCGGATCGAGTTCGATCACGGCCTGCTTGGCCTGGTCGGGGTGGTAGCCGACTTGGGAGATGCCGATCACCGGCCTGCGCCGCCAACCGCGGATCTGGTTGGGGGTGATCACCAGTTCGACCGCGTTCTCGGTGGCGGTGGGCGACACCGGGCAGCGAACCACGAACCAGTCGCCCTCCAGCAACTCCATCCCGCCCCCGATCCGCTCGATCGTCATCTGGCGCTCCGGGTCCTCGGCCGCGACCACCAGCTTGCTGCCGGCAGCCAGTGGGATGGGTCGCGCGCCACCGCCGGCGACTGGCTCGACGATGCCATTGTCCTGGCGGGGGAAGACTCCGAAGGTGCCGCCGAGGTGATAGGTCTTACCCCAGTAGGCGGGGCCGAAGAGGTCGAGGCGGAAGCTGGCGCCTCGCGCTGCCGCCGGCAGTGGGCTGGCCAGGTCGAGGTGAACGCGGAGCGAAGGGCCATCCGCCTGCACCCGGACGACATACTCCACTCCCTCGTCTGGATAGCTGGCTGACACCTTGACGAGGCGGCGCCTGGGGTACGCCTGGCGCTCACCCACCTTCGGGAACTTCCAGACACCGAGGCGCAGGTCGCCGTTGGCCAGCACCCGCTGGTCGTGCTGGATGATCTCTACTCCGCTCTGACGGCCATCGGGGTAGAAGTCGTGGAAGACCAGCGCCGATGCGGCCGGCGCCTCCAGGTACTCGAGAGCATTCACCTTCCAGACGCTGCGACGTTGCTTCGCAGCCGTCGCCGATGTGGATCGCGGCATTGGTCTCTCCTCCAGCTCACCCAGTTCGTAGACCAGGAGCCTCCCTCCTGCCCGCGAGCCCGCACGGGCAAACCCCAACGGGCGCATTTCCCAGCCGGGAAATGCGCGGGCCTTGGTCTGCCCGGCCGTAGGCGGGCGAGCACCCGCCCGATCCTTCCCGGAGATCGGCCGGACCCATGGCAGGAGCAAGCTCCTGCCGAACAGAAGGGGGCGGCCGCGGGGCTGCTCTGCAGCACCCGCGGTGCTGTGAAGCCTGTCTGCGGCGCCCGTGGGCATCTGTGGACTGCATTGAGAGGTCGCTCCGTGCACACCCAACTCCGCTCGGCTGTCTGTTCAGTCGCCTTGTGGTGCGCGACTGGCTTGCTGATCATCACACTATGCCTGACTCCGGAGGTCGGAATGGCTGACACTCAGGTCCCGGGGGCTTCGCCCGCCCGGGTCTGCCGCTGGTTCGGCGGCAAGAAAGCAGCTCTCAGTCTGCGCTTCGATGACTCACATCCCACTCACATCGAGGTTGGCCTGCCTCTGCTCGATGAGTTCGGCTTGGTCGGCACGTTCCTGGTCAATCCGGGCAACGACAGCTACAAGAAGTACCAGAAGGTCTGGGAGGGAACAGTCCTCTCGCACGGCCACGAGCTCGCCGACCATACCCTGAACCACCGCGGCGCCAAGACCGACGCCGAGGCCGACCACCAGATCGGTGAGGCAGTCGAGCACCTGCGCAACCTGCAGCCGCAGAGGCGCTTGATCACATTCGAGCCGGGCGGGGCTACCCTGTGGCTTCAGCGAAAGCCATTCGAGTTCTTCGACGCCAAGCACCATCTCTTCGATATCAATGACACGGCCCACCTCCGCAGCAATATCATGTCGTGCAGCGAAGTCTACCCCTCATTCAGCGTTCCGGCCTTCACCGCGCGCCTGGAGAAGACCATCGCCGAGGGCGGTTGGTTCCAGCCGCACTTCCACCAGATAGACGAGACCGGCCATCTGCGCATCACCCCACCGGTCTTCCGGCAAGTGCTGGCGGCTGTCGCCGCGCACCGCGGCGACCTCTGGCAGGCCGGTATAGGGGCCATCCGCGAGTACCAGCAGGAGCGCGACAACGCCGCCGTCTGGCCGCAAGCCGCGGCGGGTGGTCGCCCGCCTACGGCCGGGCAAACCAACGACGGTTTGCCCGTGCAGGCTCCCGGGGACGACGACACGGTGCGGCTCGATCTTACCTGTGCGACTGACCCGAATCTCTACACCCAACCGTTGACCCTCGAGGTGGACTTGCCCAGCGGCACGGGAAGCGTGGCCGTAACTGACGGCGCTGGCAGATCTCTGGCGAACCACGTGGAAGAGGAGGGGGGCCGGCGCGTGGTGCGCTTCGACGTTCCCCCTGTGGATGCCAGGTACATAGTTCGTTCTCCCGGGCTCGGCGCGGCTGCTCGTTCGCAGATCCGCGAGATTCGGGCGCCGGGCGCGCACCCCTATGTGCTCTTCTCCGCTGCCGAGGTCCCGGCGCTGCTGGCCAAGACCAGCGATCCTCTCGCCGGGGAGATGTGGGAGCGAATCCGGGGCCGCGCCGACTCACTCGCCGCGCAGTCCGCAGCGGACGAGCCGAGGAGCGATCAGCCCTGGGTGCGCATGGGCCAGGAGCTCTCCCCCCTCGAGACCCTCTGCTTCGCCTACGCCATGACCCACAGCCCTGTCTATGCCGCCGCGGCTGTCCCTCGCCTCGAGGCGCTCGCCGCCGAAGACTGGTGGTACGGGGACCGCGCTGAGATGCTCAACACCTCCGCTGCCGTCCACACAATGGGCCTGGCCTATGACTGGCTTTACGATGCTCTGACCGATGCCCAACGCGCCCAGGTTCGCGGCGCAATCGTCGAGCACGGTGTCAAGGCCGTTCTCGCCGCGACAGAGAAGGGCGACTGGTGGACGAACTGGTACCACTGCAACTGGGGCTCGGTGATCTATGGCGAGGTAGGCACCGCCGCGCTCTCGCTGATCGGAGAGGATCCCGATGCGCGCGCGATGGTGCGCCTCAGCCAGCAGAAGATCTGGCACTACACCCATTCCCTCAACGAGGACGGAAGTTGGGGCGAGAGCGCCACCTATGGGGCCTTCGCCTGGTCCAACGCGATCCTCTTCGCGGACGCCCTGCGACGCGTGTCCGGATACGATCTTCTCGACGTCCCCCGCCTTCGCAAGCTACCCATGTGGTTCATCACCTTGCTGGAGCCAGGCGGCGCCAACTTCGTCCCCTTCTCGAACTGCCAGAAGGGCGCCGGCAGTCCCGCGGCCCTTCTCCTCCGCCTCGCCAGGGAGTACCGCGACGGCCATGCTCAGTTCGCATCCCGAGAGATGATCGGGCGCCGGCGCGGGGACTCCCTCGCCTTCCTCTGGTGTGACCCGACGGTCGAGCCGAAGCCCCTTTCCGATCTGCCTCTCGATACAGTCTTCCGCGACCTCGACTGGGGCTTTCTGCGCAGCAGCCGCGAGGATCCCAATGCTACCCTATTCGGCCTCAAGGGAGGGCACAAGGAGTGGGACCACAGCCAGCACGATACGAACAGCTTCGTGCTCTATGCCCTGGGCCGTCCCCTCCTGATTGACCTCTTCTACCCGCACGACATCTGGGGCGTGAAGACCGAGGCGCACAACACCGTGATGGTCAACGGGAAGGAGCAGGCCGGCCGGGTCAACGTCGCCGGCGGCCGCGATGATCCCGATCACCGCGGCATCGTTGCCGATCTCGTGGACACGCCGTGGTATGCCCGCATGGTGGGCGATGCCTCCCTCGCCTACGAGCGCGACAACCTCACGAGCTTCGTGCGCGAGGTGATGTACCTACGCGCGAGCTCCGCTCGCGCCGGCCTGAGGCACGTGGGCGAGACGACCCCGCCCGACTACTTCGTCATGTTCGATGACATCGAGACCCCCGCGCCATCTCGCGTGGACTGGCTCCTGCACACATACGGAAACGTCGCCTCGGCCGGTAACACGCTGACCATCACCCAGAACGACGCGGCTGTGGATGTGACTCTCATCGCGCCGGAGCGCTTCTCCTCCGAGGTGAAGGAGACCAAGCTCGCGGACATCCAAGTCCCAGAGCCCTTCGACGGCGCCTCCGCTGTGAAGACGATCAAGCTCACGCCCCCTGAGGATGGTAGCCGGACCTTCTTCCTCTCTGTGCTTGGGCCTCGCGCCGCCTCGGCGGCGCCACTGGCCGTCACTCCCGTCCGCGCGGCCAACGTGCTCGGCGCGGAGATCACGTCGGCGGACTCTCGCGATATCGCCCTCTTCGCGCTCGATGAACCGTCAATCCGAGCGAAGGGCGTGGAGGCGGTTGGTCGTTCCTGTTTCGTGCGCACCTCCGGCGGCCGCGTCCGGGCGGCGGTCCTGCACAAGGGCCAGCGGCTGTCCGTCGGCGGCGTGCTGCTGTCCGAGACCAACAGCGCGGGTCACGCGGCCCTCACCTTCGGGGAGGACGCGGTAGAGGCGAAGCTGGATGTCTACGACAGCAACCAGGTGCGCATCCACGTGGATCGCGCTCCCGCGCGGGTCCTCGTGAACGGTAAAGAGCGGCCGTTCGAGTATGAGGCAGACGCGCGCTGCATCAAATCGAGCTACTTCGCAACCCGCGAGGTCCGGGTGATCTACTAGCGGCCGCCCCCGCTCAGGGTGGACTTCAGTACGCGCCCCCTACAGTGCATCGGCGGCCCGCCAGAGGCGGGCCGCCGCGCGGCATCAGGCGTCCAGGTAGGTCTCCCGCTCCCAGTCAGTCACCACGCCGTGCAGGTAGTGATCCCAGAGGGCACGGTGAAGCTCGATGAATCGGGGGGCCAGCGTTTCGCCGAGCGCGGCCAGCACGACATCGTCGCGTGCGAGCGCGTCAAGGGCCTCGCCCAGGGTTCCCGGCAGCGGCCTCACGCGCAAACGCCTGCGCTGTGCCGGGGACAGCCGGTACACGTTCTCGGCCGTAGGCTCCGGCGGCTCGGTCTTACGGCGAATGCCGTCCATCCCGGCGGCGATCATGCCGGCGAGCGCAAGGTGGAAGCCCGCGGTCGCGTCCGGCGAGCGGAACTCGAGGGAGGCCTTGCGGGGATCCGTGAACAATGGGATCCTCACCAGCGCCGAGCGATTCTGGTAGCCCCAGCAGATGTGGATGGGGGCCTCGTGACCCGGGACAAGGCGTTTGTACGAGTTCACGGTCGGGTTGCAGATCGCGGTCAGGGCTGGGGCATGGCTCAGCAGCCCACCGATGAAGTGTCGCCCGGTGTTCGACAGCTCTCCGCCGCCGGCTCCGAACAGGTTCTCCTGAGCTTGGAACACCCGGAAATGGACATGCATGCCACTGCCGGCGACCCCTGCGAAGGGCTTCGGCATGAAGGTAGCGTGCAGACCGGCGCGATGGGCCAGCGCCTGGATCGCCGTTTTCGCCGAGACGAGATGATCGGCCTGGGGCAGAATGGGCGCGTAGTCCAGCTCCACCTCCACCTGCCCCGGCGCACCCTCGTGGTGCACGCGTTCGGGAGGGATGCCCATCTGGCCGAGCATGCGGAAGACCTCGTCCATGAGCTGGGAGAGCTGGTCGCGTGGGTAGACGTCAATGTAGGCGCCGCGATCAGCGGGCTGGCCATCGCGCACGAAGAAGAACTCCAGTTCGGGCTTGATCTCGACCTGCTGCCCGGCCTCGAGATACTCCGCCAGGACGGCCCTCAGCCGGCCGCGGGGATCGGCGGAAGAGGGGAGGAGTCCGCCCCCGGGGGCGCGCTGGTAGAGCTTGCAGTAGGCGGCCGCGCGCGCCGGATCGTAGGGAAGTCGGAAAACCGTCTCCGGCTCAGGGGCTATATACAGGTCTGAGTTCTCGACGGCCGCATACCCCTCAATGCTCGAGCCATCCACGCTGACTCCCTCGGCCACCGCCGCGTCGCCCGCGATCTCGCGCAGGTCGGAAGAGGGATGCTTGAGGGGGATGACCATGGCCTTCACCCGGCCCAGGAGGTCCACGAACCGCGCCTCAAGAAGCTCGCAGGGGATAGCCTTGTCAGATGATTCCATCTTGGTCACTCCTCGTCTGCTGATCCGCCGGGCCTGGTCGCCCCTCGGTGGGCGCTCGGGGTGACCCTGAACAACGCCGAACGGGCCGCGCCTGCCGGCCCCAGACATTCCTTCCCTGTTGTGGGCGCTTGTTCTAACTCAGCGCATTCCCCCGGCGGCTTCTCCGCACTATCGTTCAACCTCGAACCGGCACTGGCCTTTCGGCGCACGGGGGGAAGTGAGGGCATTGGCAGAGAAGAGTGTAGGTCGCTCGCATTCTCCGGGGGAATGCGCACCCTACGGAGTCGGAGGAGAGAAATCCGATGGTTGACAGAGGCCAGGCCTTTCCGCCGGCGATGATCGAGGGACGAACGTTCAGCCGGGTGATGCTCGGGCATAACCCGTTCCTGGGCTACTCGTACTACAGCAAGGCGATGGCGGCGTGCTATGAGGAGAAGTTCCGCGACCCCGCGGCGATCGAGGCCGTGATCCGGGCCGCCATCGAGGCCGGCGTGAGAGGGATGATGCTCTCGCTGGACGCACCCCGCGCCGAGCTCATCGTGTCCGCGCTCGAGCGGGCCTGTGAGATCTCGGGAGTGCAGATCCCCACTATCGCCATCCTCGGCCAGGATCTCGAGCAGCACCGCCAGAAGATGCAGCGGGCGAACACGCAGGTCGGCGTGCTCCACGGGCAGATCACCGATGTGCTGTGCCGTAAGAGCACGCGCGACTTCGCCCCGGAGTTCGCGGAGTACATGGCTCGCATGCGAGTGTTGGGGCTCGTGCCAGGGGCGTCAACACATAATGCGGGAGAGACAGTCCCGGCCATGGCGGGCTACGACGTGGCGGTCATCAACACGCCCGTGAACAAGATCGGCTGGCGCATGTGCCCATCTCCCGAGGACGCCCTGGGGGCGCTGGCGATGACGGACAAGGTGGTGATCGCGATGAAGCCACTCGCGATGGGGCGGGTCCCGCCGGCGGAGGGCGTGCAGTACGCCCTCTCGCGCCCCGAGGTGGACATCGTGCTTGCGGGCGCGGCCTCGCCAGCGGAGGCGGAGGAGACATTCGGCCTCTGCCGGGGATTCGTGTAGGTCTGCCGTGAGCGTGGTGGAGAATGCCGGGGTCTCGGATAGCGTGACTGTCTTGTGGCCAATGACGCCAAGGCCGGACGAGCTAGGGCGAGGTGGCCGAGCGAGGGCGCAGTAACCCCAACCCGTGCGGCGTTGCTGTGAGGCTGCGCTGGCGTTCCGCAGCCAGAGCCAGGCTGCGAGACGGGAGGAACATCATGGGAGCACAGAAGGGCGCGAGTGGAGCTCGCGCGGTGGGTAGCGCGGCGTTCCAGATTCTGGGCATCTGTGGGAGCCTGCGGCGGGCCTCGTACAACCGCGGTCTGCTGAGGGCGGCCCAGGAACTTGCCCGCCAGACGACCGGCGGGCAAGTCCCCAGCGGAGTCAGGATAGACGCCTTCGGGATCGGTGACTTGCCATTGTTCAACCAGGACCTGGAGCAGGATCCGCCGGACCCGGTTGTGCGCCTGAAGGCAGGCATCCGGAAGGCCGATGCCCTGCTGTTCGCCACCCCCGAGACGAACTACTCCATCCCGGGGGTGCTCAAGAACGCCATTGACTGGGCCTCTCGCCCCCACGGCGACAACGCGTTCCAGCATAAGCCGGTGGCGGTGATGGGCGCCAGCATCGGCATGTCGGGAACCATGCGCGCCCAGCTCGCCCTGCGTCACTGCTTCGTCTTCACCGATTCCTACTGCCTGCCTCAGCCCGAGTGTCTCGTGCCCAACTGCACGGACAAGTTCGATGAAGACGGCAACCTGACCGACCAGGCGACGAAAGAGCATGTGCGGAACCTGGTGGTGGCGCTGGTGGAGTGGGCCAAACGGTTCTGATGGTGCTCGCGGGCGCGGCCTCCCCAGCAGAGGCGGGCGGGTCAGGAGCAAGCTCCTGACGAACGGCCAGGCGCGCCGGGGATTCGTGTAGGTCGGACGCGGCGTAACCATCGCCCAGCGTCGGCTGCGGAGCTCCGTAGGGCGGGAGCACGCTCCTGCCCTGCATGGCAGCGGGAGACACGTGCATGCATGAACCACAAGCGATCAAGGTAGGCGTCATCGGCGCGGGTGGCCGCGGCCAGTCGTTCCGCTCGGCACTGCTCGCAAACGGTGCCAGCGTCCGCGCGGTCTGTGACACCAACGAGCAGGTTCTCGACCGGGCGGCCGCGGTGCTGGGGGCGGAGGAGAAGTACACGGACTGCGCCCGCATGCTCGACCAAGCGCAGCTCGATGCGGTCGTGATCAACACGCCGATGCAGTTCCACGTTCCTCAGTCTATCATGGCGCTCGAGCGGGGCATTCACGTGCTCTCCGAGGTGCCGGCCGGCGTGAGCGTCGAGGAGTGCCGCTGCCTGGTCGCGGCGGCCCGGCAGTCGCGGGCCGTCTACATGATGGCCGAGAACTATGCCTACACCCGGAGCAACGTCCTCACCCGGGAACTGGTGCGCCGGGGCCTCTTCGGGACCGTCTACTACGCCGAGGGCGAGTATCTGCACGAGCTCAAGCAGCTCAACGAGGATACCCCGTGGCGCCGGAAGTGGCAGACCGGCATCGAGGGCATCACGTATGGAACGCACAGCCTCGGCCCGATCCTGCAATGGATGCAGGGCGACCGGGTCGAGCGCGTCTGCTGCGAGGGCAGCGGCAAGCACTACCAGGACCCACGCGGTGAGTACTACCATCAGGACACATCGGTCATGCTCTGCAAGCTGCGCAGCGGGGCGCTGGCCAAGATTCGCGTGGATATGGTCTCGGACCGGCCCCACGCCATGACGAACTACCAACTGCAAGGCACGGATGGCGTCTACGAGTCGAGCCGGGGCGGCCCCGTTGATGCCGACAAGATCTGGCTCCGCGCGCTCAGAAACACCATCGAATGGCAGGACCTGGATGGCCTCGCGGCGCGATACCTGCCCGACGAGTGGCTCAACCCGAAGCCGGAAGTGCTGGCCACCGGCCACTGGGGCGGTGACTACTTCGAGGTGCGGGACTTCGTGAGGGCCATCCGCGGGGAGATCCCGCCCCCGGTTGGGGTTCACGAGGCCATGGACATGACGCTTCCCGGGCTGGTCTCCCAGCAGTCCATTCTGGAAGGCGGCAGATGGCTGTCGGTGCCCGATTCTCGCACCTGGGGAGACGAGCAGCCCAGGGAGCAGCTACAGATGGTGTGGCCCGAGCGTCTCCTGAGCAGCCCGCCGGCGCCGAAGCTGCCGCCGGGCTGCGAGCTACGGCAGTATCGAAGCGAGGACAAGGATCGCTACCTCGCCCTGATGCACCGGGCCGGCTTCACCGACTGGGATGGCGCGATGCTGGAGCGGGTGGTCCCGACGATTCTGCCCGGAGGCTTCTTCGTGGTCGAGCACACCGCGACCGGCAGGCTGGTGGCCACCGCCATGGCCACGCACTGTCCGACCCCGCGATATCCCTTTGGCGGCCAGCTCGGCTGGGTGGCGGGCGATCCAGACTATGCACGGAAGGGCCTCGGGCTCGCGGTCTGCTCGGCCGTGCTCGACCGCTTCGCCAGGGCGGGGTATCAGCGCATCTACCTGCTGACCGACGACTGGCGCCTGCCCGCCATCAAGGTCTACCTCAAGCTCGGGTTCGAGCCCGTGCGCAGCGCCCCGGGCATGGAGGAACGCTGGCGGAAGGTGCTCGCCGCTCTGGCAGGCTAGCCCGCCAGGCGCGGACAGGCCCACGCCGTCGCAAGTAGAGGATGGGGCCTTCCAGGGGCAGAACCGAGAGGTCCGCCCGCCAGAGGCGGGCAAGCGTGCGTCCGCTTCGGCGGATGTCACGGCCTCCATCCCTGATGCGATAGGGCCTCGGCCTTTGCACTCTCAGCCCGGCGACGGCAGCGAAGTCCGCCGTGGCGGACAGCCTCACGAGACAGGATCCGCCCCCGGCAACGGGCGCGTCCGCGCCGGCCTGCGCCATGCGGTGACGGCTCGCGCGGTGATCGCCGGGCTGATCCTGACGCCCCTCAACGTGTTCTTCATAGTGAAGGCGACGGTGTCACCGGGTGGGTTCAGGTTCACCGGGCGGCACAGCCTGTTCGTCAACACCATATCAGTTCTGCTGGTGCTGGTTCTGGCGAACCAGTGGCTCAAGCGGAGGCGCCCCGCCTGGGCGCTCGGCGCGGGCGAGATGCTTACCGTCTACCTCATGCTGGGCATGAGCACTGGCCTGATCAGCAGTGCGTTCGACCTTGGAGGCGCCCTCGCGACGACCATCACCTACCCCTTCTGGTTCGCCACCGCCGAGAACAAGTGGCAGGAACTGCTGTGGCCGAACATGCCGACCTGGCTGACGGTGCAGGATAAGGACGTGGTGGCAGGCTTCTACCTCGGTCATTCCACCCCGTACACCTGGGATGTGATCAGGGCCTGGGCGACCCCTGCGATCTGGTTTGCGGTCTTCATCGGCGTCGTGACCTGGGTCTGTCTCTGCATGAACTCGATCGTGCGGCGCAGGTGGGAGGACGAAGAGAGGCTGCCGTTTCCGATCACGACGCTGCCCGTCCACATGGTGGATGAGCGGACCGGCCTTCTCCAGAACAGGCTGTGGTGGACGGGGCTGGGCATCGCCCTCGGGCTGGGCGTCTGGAACACGATCGCCGGGCTGTTCCCCAGCCTGCCCAGCATTCCCCTGGCTGTGGACTACAGCAGCTACGTGGCCAACCATCCCCCCTGGAACTTCATGCGCTGGTCAGCTTTCGAATGGCAGCCCTTCGCGCTGGGTCTGTGCTACCTCATCCCGCTCGACCTGGCCTTCTCGCTGTTCGTCTTCGACCTCTTCTGGACCGCAGAGTATGTGCTCTCGGGCCATCTGGGCTGGTCCATCAGCGAGTGGTCGGGGTTCCCCTATGGCGACCAGCAGACGGCCGGGGGGTTCATCGCGTTGCTGCTGGCGGCCGCCTGGCTCGACCGCAAGTACCTGAGGGAAGTGCTGAGGAGGGCCCTGGGCCTGGAGAGCACCCTGCGTGAGGATGGCCGAGAGGCCTTCAGCTACCGCTTCGCGCTGGTCGGGGCGCTGGCGGGGATGGGGTTCATCTGGTGGTTCCTGATGCGGGGAAACGTGCAGGCCTGGGTGGCGCTGGCATTCGTGGCGATCTACTTCCCGACCGCGCTGGTGATCTCGCGCCTGCGGGCGCAGCTAGGTCCTCCCACCCATCAGCTCGGCGCCTCCATGCCAAGCTGGATCCTGCCCGCGCTGGCCGGCACGCGCACGCTGGGCCCTCGCACCATGGGCATGTTCGCGGCGCTGAGCCCGTTCCTCCAGGAGCAGCGGAACAACCCCACTCCCCTGCAACTGGAGGCGTTCAAGATGGCCGAGGGCGGCCGGATGGAGCGCCGGCGCATCGCGCTCGCGCTGGCCGTGGTTCCACCGCTCGCCATTCTCTGTTACTTCTGGGCCGCGCTCCACGTGGGCTACCACGTGGGGATGGCCAGCAGCCAGGTCGGCTACTACCCCTACCTCCACGTCCCTCGCCTCAGCATTGCGATCCTGGATGATGCCGTTCGCTATCCCTCGGGGACCGACACCTCGTCCTCACTCGCCATGGGCTTCGGCCTGGTGTCCACACTGCTGCTCCTCTGGCTGAAGCTTCAGTTCCAGTGGTGGCCGCTGCATCCGGTGGCATTCCCGATCGCGCTGGCCTCCACTGTCCAGGCGCTGAGGCTGGCGATCTTCGCCACCTGGCTGTGCAAAGCGCTGCTGCTGCGCTACGGTGGGCTCAGGGCTCACCGCCGCGCCCTTCCCTTCTTCCTGGGCCTGCTGGCAGGCGGGGCCGGGGAGGCGATGCTGCGGCGCTGCCTCTCGATGCTGCTTGGGGTGGACCTGTCCTTCATGGCGACGTGAGGGACGCGGCGGGGCGAGAGGCGGGTTCCTGCCCCACGTGCCGCCTACACTCTCATCAGTACGGCCTCAAGCACCTCCCCGCAATAGGAGCACCCCTCGCATTCTCTTTGGCACGAGGTGACCCGCTCGTGCCAATCCGGCGGGAACTTCGTGTTGTCCAGTACGCAGCCTTGGAGTAGGTCCGAGTAGCCGGGCTCGAGCAGGTCCAGCAGGTTGCCGGCAAACCGCCCGGAGACGTAAGCTCCGATCACCCGGCCCGGGTTGCTGTGCATCCGGGTGGCCAGCTTGGCGATCGCGAAGTGCTCGCCGTAGTGTCCCAGGTCCTCAGGCCTGATCCAGGTGGCCTGGAGGAGCGCCGCCCAGTTCTCCCGGTCTCTCAGGTAGCGCCGGCAGACCAGCGCCTCGCTCGGTACGACCTCGCTGAGTTCGTGCTCGTGCGCGACCAGGTTGTCGTGGAAGGTCTGGCCGGAGCAGAAGGCGAGGCAACCCGAGTTGGCCAGCAGGCACAGCTCCTTTCCATTGCGGCGGCACCAGTCGCTCACCTCGCCGATCCGCGCGAGGTCGCGGTTGTGGTCCCGTTGCAGGTGGAAGCTGTCGAAGCAGTCGGCGACATAGCTCATTCCCTGGGCGCTGCCAATGCGCATGTTGACGGAGGCCCTGAGGCAGAGGCCCGGGAAGCGCTGCTTGAGCGCGGCCGCGATGAAGGGCGACGTGGTCGTCACGATGTCGAGCCCCATCTCCGAGCCCAGGCGCCCGACGACCGAGAGCGCGTGGCCGAGCAACTCCGGCGATGCTGCCAGCGGGCCGTAGCAGTTGGCATTGAGCAGCAGGTCGAGCTTGAGGCCCAGGGACCGGAAGGAGCGCAGGTCCGCCTCGAGCCTTTCCTGCGCGGCCAGGTCCACGCCCTCCCCAGTAGAGCAGGTCCCAAACCTGTCCCACGCGCGACCGAAAACAGAGCGACCGGAGGGGTCGCCGGGCCAGGCGAAGTAGACCTCGGCGATGTGCGCCCGAAACCTGCGCACTACCTCGACGAAAGGCTGATCGCAGTCCTCGATCAGCGGATATCCAACAGCCAGCTTCATGGGGGATCAACCGATGTCGAGAGACCAAGGAGGCCGCCGGCGGAAGGGCTGCTTGAACTTGTTGTCGAGCCGGCCGCTCTGCTCCAGGTGGATCATGCAGGCTCGCATGCAGCCTCGGCCGCCGCAGATGGCGGCCGGATGATGGAAGCTCTCGATAGCATTCCTGATATAGCGCAGATCCTTCTGCAGCCGGTCGCCCAGCCTGCCCCAGGCCGCGTCCCTCTCCTCCTCGGACGCTGCTTCAGCAGTCATCTCTCTGAAGTACCTGACGAGCTCATCCGTGAGGAACGGGTTGTACTCCGGAGACGCCGCCTGCCATCCTACCCAGCACTTCTGGGTGGCCAACCGTCCCCACTCGAGCTCGCGCCCCGCCACCGTGACCTTGACGGTCTCGGTCTGTGAGATAGCGCCCACGGGGCAGTCCCTCGCGCAGAGCATACAGCGGTCGCAGAGCGCAGGGCCGGCGTAGAGCGGATCGGGCTCCAGCGGCGCATCGGTGAGGATGAACGCGAGGCGCTGGCGAGGGCCGAAGCGAGGAGACAAAAACACCTTGCTGTAGCCGATCTCCCCCATCCCGCAAATGAAGGCCGAGATGCGGAAGTGCAGGAAGACATCAGGGCGCGGCAGGTCCACCCGCACCGGTCGGCCGGCATTCGTGCCCAACCGGACGCTGGTATTGCTGTAGAGCATGGCCTCGTAGCCGAGGTCCTCGATGAAGGAGCCCAGCTCGCGGAGCACGAGCGGAGCGTGAACGTCGTTGATGTTGGCATAGCCCAGCGACGGGTAGGCGGCGAAGAAAGTCCCCTCCTCGATGCCGCGGAAGAGGCCGCGATGGATGCGAAACCCCAGGCCGATAATGGCCTTGGCCTCCGGGAATATGTAGCGGGGATCGAACTCCTTCGGCGCGCCCTCGAAGCGGTCCATGCTGCCGATGCCGACGAGGTCGGCCCCGGCTCGCAGCGCGGCCGCCTTGATCTGGCTGGTCAGGTTGTCGGCCATCTCCACCACTCTCCTCGATGCGAACAACGGCACCCCCACTCATGGCCGGTTCTCGGTCAGGCTTGGCTGTTCCTGCCCTCCGGCCAACAGAGGACTTGCGCGTTCCCGGAAGAACCCGGTCAAGGAAGCTCACGTGGTTCTCGGGAATGGCCATGCACGATAGAGCGATGGACGCGGCGGTCGTGGTACTACAGATTCTCTTGTATCACGGTGACAACCGTAATACAAGAGAATCTCCTGTAGAAGCGTCACGCTCTGCGCTGAGGAGTTTCTTGCATTATGGCTCGTATCACTGTAATGCAAGAAACTCCATAATCGTGCTCATCCTGGCGGTGGAGGCCGCAGGCGGCAGTCTCGCAGGTCGCGGAGCCGCGCTGCCCGGTGTGCTGGAAGCCATGCGTACGGTGCGCGACAGCTACTGCTCAGCGTCCGATACGCTTCGCATCCGCGAGGTGCAGTTCACGCGCGACCCGGTGCCGCAGTTCGGGAAGCTCGAGGTGACATTTCATCTCGACGCGACCTACACGAGTCCGTTCGATCCGGACGAGATTGGTGTGGTGGGTGAGTTCACGCTGCCGGATGGCAGGACCGTGTCCGTGCCCGCGTTCTGCTTCGTGCCCTTCCAGCCGACCTCAGGGGTGACGCAGCTCCAGGGGGGCATCCCGTTCGGGCCGGCCGGTGAGCCGTGCTGGAAGCTGCGGTTCGCGCCGCCGATCGCGGGGGACTACCACTTCCGCATCCTGGCCCGGGAGGCCTCGGGGCGGAGTTCCCGTACCGGATCGTACCCATTCTCGGCCGCTCCGTCAGGGAGGCCGGGGTTCGTGCGCGTAAGCGAGAGCAGCCCGAGGTACTTCGAGGACACCGCGAACGGGTCGCTGTTCCTCGGGGTCGGGTCGAATGTGGCGTGGACGCGAACCGGCGACCCGGGAGATCCGGTGGCGAGCTACGAATACTACTTCGGGCGGGCGAAGGGCCTGATGTCCGCCACCCGGGTGTGGATGTGCCACTGGGCGTGGCTGGAGTGGACGCCGCAGGTCGTCGAGCCCGGCACCACCTGGATGGGGTATGCCGGAGTGGGGTACTACAACCAGATGATCGCAGCCGAGTTCGACCGCGTCTTCGACCTGGCCGAGGAGAACGGGCTGCGGGTGATGCTGGTCACCGAGGACAACAACGAGCAATTCGAGAGCGGCGGTGCCGAGGAATGGTTCGGCAACCCCTACAATGCGGTCAATGGCGGCCCCTGCCGGGAACCGGCGGAGGTCTTCTCCTCAGCGGAGGCACGTCGGCTGTACAGGATGCGGTTGCGCTACATCATCGCGCGGTGGGGTTACAGCACTTCGCTCTGGGCGATCAACTCGTGGAACGACGAATCGGACGCGAGCCCGGAAGTGCGCGGCTGGCTGAAGGGGATGCACGACTACGTGCACGATCTAGTCCGGGGCTACCGGCCGATCGTCTATGGGTCCAACTTTCGCGCCAATGACCTGATGGATTGCGCGCAGGCCGGGGCCGGCGAGCTGGTTCGCGGTAAGCCGAACGTGGTGCAGGAGTGCGAGTTCACAGACAGCCGGGAATGGTTCGTGCCGATGCTCCGCGAATCGCTCTGGAGCGGCCTGGCGCGGGGGATGGCGGCGGTGATGGTCTGGCCGCACGCGATGGTGGACAGGCTGGACGCCTGGGGGGTCTTCTCGCCGCCGCTGAAGTTCTTCTCGGGCCTTCGCTTCAATCAGCGGGGCTGGGCGCCGATCGAGGCGGAGGCAGTCTCTGCGACGGCGAGCACCCCTGGCGATCTCATGCGAGTGCTGACCGTCTGGCCCGCCGGAGACGTGCCGGAATGGGGCGCCAGGGCGAGTGCGAGCACCTTCACGATCAACCTCCGCGATGGCAGCCACGCGCTCGAGGGCCTTGGCGCCACGCTCTATGGCGATGGCGGGCACAGGGCCGAGTGGCGGAATTCACCCGCGTTTCTCGTCAACATGCCGGGCGACGGAGAACTGGTGATGGAGGTGGAGGAGATCGGCGGGGGCGACCAACTGCTCGCGGTTACGGTTGACGGCCGCCCGGCCGCGCAGGTGCGCCTGGCCGGCGGCCGACGCGAACTGAGAGATGATGAGCGATGGGTCAGGGTCTCGGTGCCGAAGGGCAGCCACCGGGTGTCGGTGGACAATGCGCAGCCGGGCGGGGATTGGGTGCGCGTCCGGCGCTATCACTTCACCACTCGGGAGAGGGATGCCGGCCGGCTCGTGACCGCGCGCGGCCTGAGCGATGGCGAACACGGGTTCCTTTACGTACAGAATCAGACCTATGCACGACTACCCCAGGATCTGGGACAGCCTCCGGTCCAGATGGCCGGTGTCCGACTGACCGCATCAGGGCTTCGTGATGGGCACTACCGGGTGTCGTTCTTCGACACGGTGACCGGCGCCGAGGCGAGGACCGAGGAAATATGCCGGAACGGGTCGCTCCCGATCCAGATCGCGAGACTCGGGGCCGATCTGGCGATCAAGATGGAGAGGATCGCCCCGGCGGGCCAGGCGGGGCCGACGCAATGATCAACCCCGCGGCGGCTGCCCGGCGGCGGCTGCGGCAGCAACGCCGCAGCCTTAGAGCAACGCCGCAGCCGTAGGGAGCGAAGAGCGGTCATGGCAAACCGTGAGCCCGACTTCGATGAGTTCGTGAGGGTGATCCTGCGGCAGGCAGAGCCTGCCGCAGGCAGGGTGCCGCTGTCCGAGTTCGGGATAGACGGCATGGTGATGCAGGAGATCCAGGGCCCGCCCGGGGCCGAAGGTCCCGACGCCTGGGCGGCCTGGACCGTGAAGTTCTGGCGGGACATGGGCTTCGACTATCTCAGTCAGGGCGCGGACGTGAGCTTCCCTCACGGCTCGCGCATCACTGATGACACCGCGCAGCTCTCTCACGGAACGCGGGGCTGGGTGGAGGAGGCGAAGGGGCCCATCGGAAGCTGGGAGGAGTTCGAGCGATACCCCTGGCCGAAGGTCACCGACGAAGTCTTCGCCCGGTTCGAGCGGATGGCGCGACACCTGCCGGAGGGGATGAAGCTGGTGGCGACGATCCCGGGCGGACCGCTGGAGAACATCACCTTCATGATGGGGTTCGAGACCTTCAGCTACGCCCTGGTCGAGCAGCCGGACCTGGTGCAGGCAATCGCAGACCGGGTGGACGAAGTGCTGTGCCAGTGCGTCGAGGTGACCGCGAGCCTGGAATGCGTGGGCGCGCAGTGGATCAATGACGACATGGGATTCAAGGGCGGGACCCTGGTATCGCCGGAGGTGCTGCGGAAGTATGTGCTGCCCACTCAGAAGAAGCTTGCGGAGATCGCGCATCGGCACGGCAAGCCGGTGTTCCTGCACTCCTGCGGAAAGCTCGATGCGATCATGGACGAGCTCATTGATGACGTGAGGGTCGACGCGAAGCACTCCTTCGAGGACGTGATCATGCCTGTGTGGGAGGCGAAGCGCCGGTGGGGGGCGCGCCTGGGGCTGCTGGGTGGCGTGGACATGGATGTGCTGTCGAGGGGCAGCGAGGAGCAGGTGCGGACCTACACGCGACGCTGCATCGAGGAGTGTCTGCCGGGAGGCGGATGGGCGCTCGGCTCAGGCAATACCATCGCGAACTACGTGCCGCCCACCAACTTCCTGGCCATGCTGGAGGAGGCGGAACGGGTGCGCTGATGCGACAGTCCGCCTCCGCTTGACTTCGTGATCGTCGGCGACTTTGCCAAGGCGAACGCCAGGATGGGCGAGCGCTCCGAGCGCTGGGTGTCCATCGAGGCCGGCCACGTCGCGCAGAACATCCATCTGCAAGCGGTCGCGCTCGGGCTTGGATCGGTCTCAGTCGGGGGGTTCAGAGACGCGGACGTGACAAAGGCACTCGGGCTGAGTGCGCAGGCTTGAGTAGAGCAGGTTTGGAACCTGCTGTACCACGCCCGGTGGGCCATCCCAAGAGAGGCCGAAGAACCGTGTAAGGCGGGCACGCCGACGCCGGTCTTACGAGACTACGGACGCCTCAGCCTAATGCCCCAGAGGGCCTTCGCGACCGCGCGACGCGGCCGGAGCAATACCCGGTATAGACGCGGGCCCCAGGTGGCCCGTAGCCTCGCATCGTCCAGTCGGATGGGCTCAACCTCGGCCCTCAGGTGCCCATCGAATACCAGCAGGACCGTGCCCTTGAGTGTCCGCAGAGCGAAGCCGCCCGGGCCGATGGGCCGCGGCCGGCAGGGCGTCATCAGAGACAGCACGACTTCCTTGCTCGGCCGCGCCAGCGCGAACTCCTCGGTGATCTGGACCCATGCCGCTCCACGGTCGAGCCGGCAGATGCGCCGCCACGATCTGATGCCGCTCTCCTTCGGATAAGCGGGGGTGAGATCGAGGCTGATGCCGGCCCCTGCGTCGTCCAGGCGATACCGCACGCGCGCCGCCCGATACTGCTCGCCTACGCCTTGCTGCACCCCGTTCACTGTGGGCAGGTTGTGATAGGCCGACTGCATGGTCCAGATTTCGTAGCGGCGGTGGCTGAACGTCTCCCTGGTATAGACGCCCACACCCGGGTCCACCAGCACCGGTTCCCCGTCGGAGTAGACGATGAACTGCCCCACGTCATTGTGGTTGTGGCTTTCGGCATTGTGGCCGCCCTTCGCCGCGAGGTACAAGCCCCGATCCGACCCCTCCCGCTCTCGCGCCACCATCACCTGGGTGCCGTCAAGCCAGACGTCGCGCACGAACGGCGGCCGGCCGCCCCTCGACTGCGCTCGGGGTGTCCCTTGGCCTGATGAGCGGGGCGACCCTGAGCCCGCCGAAGGGCCGCTGCGGCCGATGCCTTCGGTATCGAACAGGTTCGGCAGGACTCGCAGCAGCGATCCTCCCAGCAGCGAAGAACGCCCTGCTTTCCGATGCCAGTACGAGCCGAAGGAGGCCAGGCGCTCGTCACCGATACGCCGCCCGTACCGGTAGATGAGCCCGGCGGGCACGTGCACCGTGCCGGGGCAGTCCGCGAAATCCACGTAGTAGTCGCCGCTGATATGGGCGCGGTAGATGTAGCGCCCGATCTCCTGGACGAGCGGCTCGTCGTACACGTCAATGCGGCCGCGCGTGGCGCTGCGGAGGATCTCAAGGCAGTCGAAGAGCGCGCCTCCGGCCACGGTCCAGTAGCTCGGTCCCTCGTCGCAGCCACCATCTGCGTGATAGCCGGCCAGGAAACGGTCCAGGATCCCCAGGGACTTCGCCACCGCCTCCCGCCGGCGGCGCTCATCCGGCTCCACTAGCGTGAAGGCGGCCAGGCAGGTGGAGGTGCACCAGGGGGACCAGTTGTTGAGCCGCCCGCGGCCCCTCATCCCCATCCACCAGAAGTCGTCCCGGCTCAGGAATGGGTCGAGGATGCGGGCCTCCACCTCGGTCCGGATGCGAGCGGGCAGACGCGGGTCCACCGCCTCCAGCCGATCCCGCAGCAGATACCAGGTCAGGGCAAGCAGGGCGCCGGTCTCGGCCGCGAACAGGTCAACGGCCGGGCGGGCCACATCGGGCAGAGCGCCGCCGCTGTTGTGCGCGGGGATGCACCAGCTCGACTCCTCGCAGATCGCCCAGATGCCGTTGGCGATATCGTCGAGGAAGCGGTTCTTCCCCTCCATGCACTCGGCCAGCACCAGGCTGCCGAGAGCATGGCGTCGCCCGAAGTAGGGGCCCTCGTAGCGTTGGCGGTTCCCGGTGCGCGCGAAGTCGAGGTACAGAGCGGCGGGGAGTTCCGGCCATCTGTGGCCGAGCAACTGCTTGCCCCGGCGGATGCCGGCCGCCCGCAGTGGCGCGGGCAACTCCTCCCACGGTTTGCGTTGAGCGGCCGCGGGACAAGGATGGTAGTGCGAGGCTGGTACGAGCAGACGACCGAGCGACTCGCCGTAACGCTCTGTCAGCACAGACAGTCCTCCATCGTCAGCAGGATCAGGGCCACTTCAAGGAGGGCGCGAGCCATCCCTTCCGGCACCGCGCGGTGGGGCGGGTTTGGAACCTGCCCTACTGGCTCTTCGGCGTCCCGGCCACCGCCGCCATGAACTCGCGCATGTACTCAGGCAGGCAACCGAAGTACACGCCAGTGACAATGGGGCCATCGCGCACCACACTGGCCTTCACATACGTTGCGCCCGCGTTCTCAACGTCAACCGCCATGTCTCTCGGACAGGCAACCTTGCGACCCCGGAGCACCTGGGCGGAGACGAGGATCCACGGTCCATGGCAGATCGCGCCGACGATCTTGCCGCGCTCGACCATCGCCCGCACGAGCGAGCACACGTCCTCCCGGTCCCTCAGGGCGAGCGGCCCGTAGATGCCGCCTGGAAGATGGAGGGCGTCGAGCTGATCGGCCTGGAGGTCGCCGATCGCCGCCCCCGTGGTGAAGGGCAGACCGTCTGTACCGTGTCGCCCCTCTCCGTAGACCGTGACACCGGCCTCCGGGCCGGCCACGATCACCTCTGCGCCAGCCTCTTTGAGCCGGTAATACGGGAAGAGCAGCTCGTGTTCGTGGTAGCCGGTGGCGATGAGGATGGCGATCCGCTTGCCGCGCAGTTCCATGGCTTCACCTCCAGCCTAATGGCCTTCGGGGGGCAGGTACGAATCCCTCGCATCACACCGGCTGCGGTCCAGCGTGGCGGGCGCGGCCCCCGCTGCTATCTGGGGATCGTTCGTGCTCGGGCAGAGTTACGATAGCGCGCGTCCCTTCCCCCTCGTGGCTCTCGATCGTGAGGTCGCCCCCGTGCGCGCGGGCGAGGCCGCGGGCGATGCGCAGGCCCAGGCCGCTGTGACGATCGCCCGGAGTGCGGGCGGGGTCTCCCCGATAGAAGGCGTCGAACAGATACGGGATCTGCTCGGCAGAGATGCCGCGGCCGGTGTCCGCGACGGTCACGACGGCCGGATCGCCTGCCCGGACAGTCACCGAAACCTCGGCGCCCGAGCCGGCATGGCTGACGGCGTTGTCCAGGAGGTTGTCCAGGATCTGGGCGAGCCGGTGCGGGTCGGCGGAGACGATCACCGACTCGCCTCGCTCCGGCGGATGAAGGACGATGCCGACCGCCGCGGCGGCCTCGCCGTGTCGGCGCAGCGCATCGGCGGCGGCCGCGCGCAGATCAACTGGCTGGGGATACAGCGGTAGCTCGTCCAGGTCGAGGCGCGCCAGCTCGAGCAGGTCGCTGATCATCCGCTCCATCTGCGCGGCGCTTTCGGCGATGGTGCGGGCGGCGCGTTCAGTTCGTCCCGTGCCACTGGCGACTCCATCACGCAGCGCCTCTGCCATCGTCTTGAGCCTGGCAATGGGCGTGCGGAGCTCATGGGCGACGTCCGCCAGCAGGTTCTGCCGGCGCTTGGCATCCTGCTCAAGCTGGCGGATCTGCTCCTCGATCCGCTGGGCCATCTGGTTCAGACTGACGGCGACGCGGCCAAACTCGTCCTCTCCCGTCACAGGGATCCGGTGATCGAGGTGACCGGCGCGCAGCGCGCTGGCCCCCTCCGCCAGCACGATCAGGGGACGAGTGAAGCGACGGCTCAGCCAGACGCCGGCCGCAAGCGAGAGCAGGATGCCGACGCCAAGGTTGATCAGGAGCCTGGGATTCCGCCAGAAGGACCTCCCACCCCGTGGCGGCGGGCCCCCGCCTCCTTCTCGACCGGCCGGGGGCGGGCCTCCGAAGCGGCCTTCCCCGGGAGGGGGAGGCGGCATGCGGTCACCGCGAGGCAACGGCGGTCGCCCGCCTACGGCCGGCGGAAGTAGCGGCGCTTCCGCTGTGCGGGCCCCCGGCCTGCCGGGTTCGGCCGCGATCCCCGGTGGCGGCGGCGGTCCGGGCCGGGGAGGCCGCCGCAGGATGCCCAACCTGATGAGCTGGAAGACAAGCGCGCCGCCCAGCAGCCAGCTCAACGCCACCACCAGGATCATGGTGAGCGTCAGCCGGGCTGCGACGCTAAGCCCGCGGGCGGAAGGCATAGCCTATCCCTCTCACCGTGGAGATCGGGCACGGCGTCAGACCTGCTGCGGTCAGTTTCTCGCGCAGTCGGTAGATGTGGGAGTCCACCAATCGGAGATCCCCTGAGAAATCGTCGTCCCAAACCAAGTCCGCGAGCTGCTCGCGAGAGAACACGATGTCGGGCCGGCGGGCAAGGGTGGCGAGGAGATCGAATTCGAGCGCCGAGAGCTGTACGGGCTCACCGTGCACGAGCACTCTGCGCTGCGCCAGCAGGACCTCGATGCCGGGGAAGCTGATCGTCTCGCCATCGGCCTCGCGGGCGCGGCGCAGCAGCGCCTTCACACGCGCCACCAGCTCCATCGCCCCGAAGGGCTTGGTCACGTAGTCGTCGGCCCCCAGGTTGAGCGCGCGAACCTTGTCCGCCTCGCCCTCCCGCGCCGAGAGCATCATGATCGGCACCTTCGAGGTGGCGCGAATGGCGCGGCAGAGGTCGAATCCGTTCATCCCCGGCATCATGATGTCAATGATCACGGCATCGGGCCGTTCGGAACGGAACACCTCCAGCGCCTCGGCTCCGTTCGCCACCCGAGTCGCGCGCAGGCCGTCGGCCTCGAGATACCAACTGACGGCCTCGGTCAGCTCAGGGTCATCGTCTACGATGAGGATGTGAGGCTGTTTGGACATGTCGCTGTCCGTCCGCCGTCCGCCCACGATACGCCGTCTCCCTGGCGCGGTCAAGCCGCGTGGCCGCCCTCCCGCGCTCAGCGGTGGAGACCGAAGGCACGCGCTACGTATACGGCCATCTGGCCGCGGTCCAACCGGAGGCTGGGCCGGTAGCTGCCATCCGAGTAGCCCTTCACCACCGCACGAGCGGCCGCGTGCACGCCAGCGCGAGTGAGACCGTCCGATACCTGCCTCTCATCACCTGTACCTTCCACTTGGGGCGGGCACCGGCGTGCCCGTCCTGCAACGTCGAAGAGAAGGGTACCGAAGGACTGTCGCGCATGGATGGAGGTGATGTGGATTGTTGGTGGGCCTTGGAGCTTTCGCGGACACCGGTGGATGCGCGAGTCGGAGCGCGCGACACGCGCGCCGCTGTGCACTGAGAATGCAGGCCACCTCCATGAAGCCGCGACACTAACCGGGTACTCTGCGCGTGAGATGGGAAGGGCGCAGGCCGGGAGCCCGCACGGGCAGAACAGGCGAGCTTTGCCAGACCGTCAGCGGGCGACCTGCGCCACGCGACAGGAAAGGAGAGAGAAGATGAGGCACACGAAGCTGTTGGTCAGCGTTGTGGTCGTGGGCCTGCTCGCCATCTCGGGGCTGGCGCTTGCCCAGTTCGGCGGGCGGGGTGGCGGAGGTCGGGGGGGACCCCGTGGCATGGACTGGGGCCAGCCAGGGCCACCGCCCGATCCTGCTCAGATGCACGAGCAGGCGATGGATCGCATGAAGCAGGCCCTGCAAGTCGGCGATGAGGAATGGAAGGCCCTCGAGCCCAAACTGGACAAGGTGATGACGCTCTCCCGCGAGGCCGGAGGCTTCGGCCCCGGGCGGATGGGCGGCGGTCCGCCCAGGGGAGGCCGTGGCGGCCCGGGCGCACCAGGGGCGCCGCGCCCACCTATCGGGGGCCGTGAGGGGGCCCGTCGGGGTCCCCAGGGACAGTCCCAGATCGGCCAGGCTGCCGAGGCGTTACAGACGACCTTGGGTGACCCGCAGGCCACCCCCGACCAGATCAAGGCGAAGCTGAGCGCCCTGCGCGCAGCTCGCGAGAGCGCAAAGCAGGAGCTGGCCGCCGCAAGGGAGGCCGTGCGCGAACTGGTGACGCCGCGCCAGGAGGCAGAGCTGGTGCTGATGGGGCTGCTCGACTAGCAAGGCCGGCTGCGCGGCTGCCGCGCAGCCTCCGCCTGGATGCTACTGTGACGCGAGGGACGCCGTAAGGATGTCTGCGCTCAACTTCGAGCGCAGACATCCTCAGAGTCTCTAACAATACCCCGTGCGCTGGCTGTATCAGAGCACGACGCTGACGACGCTGGCAGTCACAGGAGGTTTTGATACGGCCTCTCAGTGATGATCCGTCCTCGGTCGCACGGGGCGGGTCCGGAACTCGCGCACGAGCGCGGCGAGCTCACGGGTCACGGCCTCGAAGAGAACCCTACCTTTTTCCGCGGTGGCCAGGGTCGGATCGCCGAGCACGCCGGTATCCGAGAAGGTGCTCCACCATTCCATCATCCCCACCTTGGCGCCGTGCTCCAGATCCTGCCACCAGAAGTCCGATGGCAGCATCCTGTTCTCGGCCGCGGCCAGCTCGCGGCGCACCCCCTCGGGCCGCAGGTATAGATAGAGTGAGGTCTCGATCTCGTCCGCGTGGGCGACCCAGCCTTTCGGGGACTGGCGCACCGCGCCGAGCGCCTCCGGCGCGAGCTCGAAGTAGCTGAAGGCGGCGCAGATCACCGGGTTGTCCATGGTGGCCTGCCGGGCGGCGATCTCGACCAGCATCCGGTTCGAGCCATGGCCGTTCACGATCAACACCTTGCGGAAGCCGTGATGCGCCACGCTCCTGATGATGTCGAGCAGGAAGCGGACGTAAGTGTCCCAGGCGATGCCGATGGTCCCCGGGAAGTCAATGTGGTGCCAGTTGAAACCATATGGCAAGGGCGGCATCAGCAGCACCGCGTCCGGCGCCAGTTCTGCCGCGCCCACGCAGACGCGGTAGCACAGATAGGTGTCCACATCCAGCGGGAGATGGGGGCCGTGCTGCTCGGTCGTGCCCACCGGGAGCATGATGACGCGCCCCTCCCCGGCGGCCTCCCGCAGCTCGGGCCAGGTCAGCTTGTCGTACTCGTAAGGACGATGCTCCGGCATGGTTGTACCCTTTCGTAAGGTCGCGGCCGCCCCGGTCACCCGAGGCCGTAGATCCTCATTGGGTTATCGCAGAAGACCTCCCGGATGAGGGAGAGCGCGATCGGCTCAGTGAGCAGGCCGCGCTCCACACGCTCGCGCAGGACCTCCCCGAAGACCTGCTTGACCAGCCTGAGCTTCGGGTAGCACCACTCGGCGTGATAGGCATCGGAGAAGAACGCGACGATCTTGTTCGCAGGCACGATGTCGAGTCGGGTCTCTATGCTCTTGCGGATGTAGTGGGGGTAGAGCGTGTGCCACCAGTAGCCGCCGACGGTGATATTGGGCACGTGCTTCGCCAGAATCGCCAGGTCCTGAGTGTAGGCATCGGAGGCGGATGAGCAATCGAAGTGGTAGGCCTCGAACTCCGCCGCGATCCTGCCCAGGGCCCCGGGAAACTCGGGGCTCCAGTGCGTGAAGGACCGGTGCGGCGGCAGCACCTCTGCGCCCACGATCACCTGGATCGTCCGGAGTTGGCCTTCGCCGATGCCCGCAAGTAAAGCGCGGAGACTGAACGAGGTGAAGGCGCTGAGATCGCGGTGATCGAGCGGCTTGCTGTCGGCTGCGCGGTTGAGAACCGCGGTCACCTCGGCGGCACTCGGGTTGGTGAACTCCAGGTACGGCAGCAGCCAGAGCCCTACGGCCTGGATGCCGCGGTGGCTGTAGGCCGCGCCCAATCCGCGCATGGCCCGGCCCAGGTCGTCCGCGGTTCGCAGCTCTGCGCCCAGGCTTCCTTCCATTCCGGCGAGCACTTCACGGGGAGACTGCTTGCCGCTGACCAGGTTCAGGTTCTGCTCGACCCCGCGCTTCATGCTCGCATCCCAGGACGGCCTCTCATCTCGCTCGAAGGTCACGCTCTGGCCTATGCGACAGCGATCCTTGAGCAGATGACGGGTCCAGGCCTGATCGCCTGCGCGATCGGCCACGCGCGCGAACACCTCCTCCAGGTTGGCCTCTGTCAGCTCACCGTCAGACACGCCGTACAGGTCCGTGAGGAGGGTCCGAAGGAGGTGGCCGCAGGTGGTGTTTCGGAGATGGCGCAGATAGGGCAGAGCAGCCCTCAGCCGGTCCAGCGGCTCCATGCCGGGATCGGCGAGTTCGTGAGGCAACCCGGCTTTGGTCGCTGCGGTTGCAGGCATGCCGGCCGAGACTAACTCGATCCACACGTGATGGTACAGCACCAGGTCGGCGAGGTTGTCCGCCGTGGGCTTCGACGCGCGCAGATGCGTGTGAGGGTCTACTACCGGCACGGCATCAAGTTCGGCCTTGAGTCTGCTCTCGAAATGTGTCATGTTCGCGTACCCTCTGGATAGGGGCTGGAGCCTCCGTCGGGGCAGGAGGCGAGTTAGCCGGCCGCAGGCAGGTTCCTGCCCATCGCACGTCTCCTCTTCACGGCTCCCAGTCAGCCTTCCGTTGTACTCCACGACCAGGGCGTCGTCCTCCTGGGTGAGGGGGCAGGTCCCGGACCTGCGCTGCCGGGAGGGAACGCCCGCCGAAGGGGCGGCCGTGCTCTGTGACTATCCGCGCTCTGCGAGAGGCTACGAACGGCCCGGAGCGAATCAGTCCTGGCAGATGGAGTGGACGCCGCAGCGCATCGGCGTGAGGTGGATGCTCTGCCGACGCGAGAAGGAGCGCATAGTGAGAGAACTCGGTCTGAGAGACGGTTCAGGCGATCTTGCGAGACGCCATCCGATCATAGACTTTCACGTGCATCCGGGCTTCTCCCGATCACACAGGGACCAGCGCGAGGTGATGGAGCGGATTCTGCGAGAGGCGAGATTCCATCATGTGGAGCGTCTGTGCGTCAGCGCGCTGGGCGATCTGGCTGAGTCCCCGACTCCGGCGCAGGTGCGAGAGGCGAACGACGACGTCCTCAGCCTGATGTCTGAGTATCGCGAGGTCGTGGGCTTCTGCTACCTGAACCCTCGCTATCCTGACGAGGCGCTCCAAGAGATCGAGCGCTGCTTCGCGGCCGGCATGGCGGGCATCAAGCTGCTCATCTCATGCAAGGCGAGCGACCCGCTGGTTGACCCCATCGCCGCGCGGGCGGCGGAGCTGCGCGCGCCGATTCTCCAGCACGCCTGGTACAAGCGGCAGGGCCAGATGGAGAACGAATCCACTCCGGCGGACGTTGCCGTCCTGGCCGCCCGGCACCCGGCGACGATGATCGTGATGGCCCACCTCACCGGGGCCGGCGAACGAGGCATAACCGAGATCGCACCTTACGAGAATCTGTCCGTGGACACTTCGGGAAGCGAACCCGAGGCAGGCATTACGGAGATGGCCGTGCGCAAGCTCGGCGGCCGCCGCGTGGTCTTCGGCACCGACGCGTCGGGCCGCGGCTACGGCGCGGCCCTCGGTAAGGTGTACGGCGCGAGGCTGCCGGCAAGAGTGAAGGCGCTCATCCTGGGGGGCAACGCTGCACGCCTGCTGGCGGGGCGGCGGACCGGTGGTCGCCTGCTGGCGGCCGGCGGCAGCAGCGCTTCCGCCAGGCAGGCGGGAAGGTTGGAGCGATGAGGATAGACGCGGCGGCCTACCTGGGAAGCTGGCCCTTCCGCGCGGTCGAGGGAACCACGCGCGGCCTGTCCGGCATGATGCAGGAGTTGGGCCTCGACCACGCGCTGGTCTCGTCACTCCCTGCGCTCTTTCACGCGGACCCCGAGCCGGCCAACCGCGATCTGCTGCGGCGGCTGTCGCCGACGCGCCAAAGCCGCTATGGCGACGGCGCGAAGAACCGGCCGGAGCTCTGGGCCGCGCCCGCCGTCAACCTACACATGGCCGACGCCGCGGGTTACATCTCCCGACTGGCGCGCGACCCGAAGGTGCGCGCGGTGCAGTTGGCGCCGGGGTTCCACGGCTATGCGACCTCGCAGACCGGCGCCGACTGCGCAGCAACGGCGCAGCCTTTGGAGGAGGTCGTCGCTGCCGTCGCCGATGCGGGCCTGGCCGCCGTGATCCAACTGAGGATGCAAGACGAACGGAGCCACCCGCCGACCACCTCCATCCCGCCGGTGCCGATCGAGGAGGCCATCGCCTTGGCCGAGAGGGCGCCAGCGGTGCGGATCGTGGTGGCGGCGGCCCGGCAGGGCGAAGTGGAGAACAGGTCGCACGCCGAGCGCATCCGGGCGCTGCCCAACCTGTGGCTCACCACCACCCACCTCGACGGGGTCGGATGCATCAGGCGCGCCTGCGACGCGGTGGGCGTCGAGAGGCTCCTGTTCGGGACCTGTTGGCCCTTCTTCTATGCGAAGTCCGCGCTGCTCAAGGCCGAGGAGGCCGAACTGTCAGGCACGGAAAGCGACCTGCTGATGGGTGGGAACGCGAGGGAGGCGTTCGGGCGGTGAGGCGGGTTTCAGACCTGCTCCGCTGAGCGGTCGCCGGCCCACCGGCGGTAGAGCTGTTCGAAGAGCTCGCGGCGCGGCTTCGGCGCGGGCCGGATGGGCGTCTCCCGATAGCGCTCCAGGGCCGGGGGCTGTGCGTTGGTCAGCAGGCCGTAGACTTCCGGGAGTCTCTCCTGCATGATGCGCGCCTTGAAGTCGGCGAGGCCCGTGATCAGTTCCCACTCGCTGTGGTCCTCCACCTTCGCGTCCAGGTCCATGGTCGCAGAGATGACGTCCTCTCTCCCGGGCCGCGCCATGGCGACCACGGTGCCATCCTTATCCACGATCACCGAATCCTGACGGCACGTCGCCACAGCGAGCGGCACGAAGTTGTCAATCGCCCGCATCCGTACTCGCATCAGGCCGTTCCCCTCGCACTGCCCGGGCATGCTGATCCCCATCGTCGGGCAGAACAGCAGCTCGGCCCCGTTCAGGGTCAGGCAGCGCGCGATCTCGGGGAAGTCAATGTCATAGCAGACCATGATCCCGACCACGCCGAAGTCCGTCGGGAAGACGGGGAACGAGTCGCCATGCGTCACCCCCCACCGCTCCGTGGTGGGCATCTGCACCTTGTGGTACTTGCCGATGATCTCGCCCCTGCGTCCCACCAGCACCGCGGCGTTGTAGACGCACTCGCCGATCCGCTCGTACTGGGTGTAGACCACGTGCATATGGTGCCGCGCCGCCACCTCGGAGATGCGATCACTGGTCGGGCCGGGGATGCTCTCGACGAAGCTGGCGAAGAAGCTCGTGTCAATGTAGTAGAGGTAGTGCCCGATGGCCTGGAGATCCTCCGGGTAGACCACAATATCGCAGCCCGCCTCGCCCGCCTGCGTCAGCAGCCGGGAGGCCAGGTCCAGGTTTTTCTCGATCGCCTTCTGCCCCAGCTCGCGGTTATGCTCGTTGTGCGGCGCCTCGATCCTGGGCTGTTCCAGCGGCTGGATGCTCGTAACTCGTATCTCGCGCATTCGGTCTCTCCTGTGCTTTCGGGCGGTCCTGAGTCCGTCGGGTCCATGGTAGCACAGAACCGCGGCGAGTGTCGCCCAGGGTCCATAGCTTTGGCGACGGAGCGCGAAGCAATGCCGGCGTCTTGTACGGCTGTGGATATCAGAGGCAGCGCGGCGAGCGAGACATGGACCGTCGGGACTGCGCACGTCTGGGTGATCCAACCGCCTCGGCCGAGTAGGTGCGGTCCCGCGACCCGCGCGTCGGCCGCGTCATGGCAAGTCCGTTAGGACGGCCTTGCGCGCTACCGCGGAGTACTTGCCCTCGAGCACTTTCCGCCCGCGCACGTCGGCAACGATCGTCAGTTCTCCGGCAGTGAGGACTTTCTGTCCTTCTTGAACCAGCCGCCGGATCGTTGTCCTTAGTTGATAGGGGTTGGGGGCAGAAGGGAAGGAGACCAGCACTACCGGTATCTTGGCGTCCCGCTGGCAGACTGTGATCTGCTGGTCTTTCAGGTCAGTCTCCTTCAGCACCTCCTCAAGGCGGATGACGACCGGAGTCCGAGGAAACGGCGCGGTCGTGATCCTCGGCGTCTGGCCCGCTGTCATGGTGACGGCCGCCATGGGATTCGTCATTGGGCGTTCATCCTCGAGGTAGGACTCGTCCTTCGTGAGCCCCACGCTCACCTCGTATGACGCGCTCGGCGCGAGGACCTCCAGCGTCACCGTCTTTGCGTCCGCGCGGATAGTCGGCGTACCATCGTCCAAGACCAGCGGGAAGTCTACGGTCTCGCTGACCAGGTACCGATACGGACTGGGCCGCGAGGGCCGGACGGCCGGTGCTAACGCCTTGCGTTCGTATCGGATCGAGGTGCGTATCTCGGCACGTTCGTACGTCCTCCCGTCTGGGTCGGCTACCGCATAGTCGAGGTTCAGTCGCTCCACGATCTCCACCGAGATGTAGGCGTAATCCACCGTGTCTATGGAGTCGGACGGGCGAGTGAGCGCCTCGCCGTAGGAGCTCGACACACTTGGCTCGCCGTACCTCCGGCCGTTGACATTGAGCACATAGTCCAGCCCAAGGCCCCGAGCGGGGGACTTGGCCAGGCCCACTACGACGAAGCGGCAGTACCCCCTCTGTTCAGCGAGCTGGCGGTAGACGGCATCTACGACCGTTGCCTCAGAAACCGCGGTGCGCGTGCCTTTCCACGCCGCGTAAGTAGCGAGCAGTTGTGGTGCCTCGCACCTCACCCCCACCAGGGCGGCATCGGCGCCCACCGGGGCGGCCTCCTCCGGCTCCCAGTACCACCTGTTCACGCCCCAGATGCTGAACACGTCGTCGTGAGCTTCGCCTGAGGTGAAAGCGCGGTATCCCGCATCCAGCCAAGCATATAGTTGGCGGTCCGAGGGGTAGAAGGCAGGATGCGCGGCAACGCGAGGACGAGCCGATGCCTGAGGTGTTGTGTGAGAAGACGGCGTCACGGCCGGACTCCGCTCCGCAGGCGGCGCGTTCTCCTCACCGTGCACCGGTCCCGTAGCAGCCCAGGCAAGGCCGAGCAAGACGGCAAGCAGAAGCTTTCCAGTCCATTCTTCACAGCGCAGTCGCGATTCCACTCTCCCCTCACTTTCCACGTCCGCGGGTTGGTCGCGTCGTGTCCTGACTGCTGCCGGAGGGTCCGGCGGCTACCCAGCGCATGTTACGACATGACGCAACTGCCGTCAACGGTGACTTCTGGCCGGGTGTCACCGCCAACAGCTTGGTCGCTTTGTTGAGCCCGTAGATGGCCTCTCGTCTACTCCGTTCGGCAGGAGCTTGCTCCTGCCCTTGGTGAGGAGACAGCGGCAAGCTACTGTCCAACCGTATCCAGCCCGAGTGTTCCGGCTCACGCCCTGCCGACGCTAGACGGCCAGACCCATTCACTGCCGTCAACCTTGCCCCCGAACCGCCGAACATGCTAGCATGGCCCCCAAGCGGACCGCCGGTCTGCGGGCTGGCGATTTGCACGACCCACTATGCTGATCAGGATCTCAAAGCTTCTCGCTGTCGCTGTGCTGCTGGCGACGATGTGCGTCGGGTTCGTCCGGCATCCCGGCCGGGCTGCGGACGATGGGCGGGTCCACATCCGCTACTGGGAGAAGTGGACCGGCTTCGAGGCCGAGGCGATGCGCCGGGTGGTGGACACCTTCAACCGGAGCCAGCACCGCATCTTCGTGGACATGCTCACCATCAGCGGGGTGGATGAGAAGCTCCTGCTTGCGACCGCGGGCGGTGTGCCTCCCGATGTGGTCGGGCTGTGGAGCTCCAACCTCAGCTCCTTCTCGGACCGGCAGGTGCTGCTTCCCCTCGACGACTCGCTGAAGCGCAACCACATCAGCCGAGAGGACTACATCCCGGCCTACTGGGACCTGTGCCAATACCGCGGCCATATGTACGCGCTGCCGACTACGCCCGGCTCGCTCGCGCTGCATTGGAACAAGAAGCTGTTCCGAGAGGCGGGCCTGGACCCGGAGCGGCCGCCCCGCACCCTGGAAGAGCTGGATCAGTACGCCGCGCGCCTGACCAAGCGAGACCAACGTGGTCACCTCGAGCAGGCGGGCTTCATGCCGAACGAGCCGGGCTGGTGGAACTTCTCCTGGGGCTACTACTTCGGTGGAGCCCTCTGGGACGGGAAGAATCGCATCACCACCGACTGCCCCGAGAACATCCGCGGCTACCAGTGGGTGCGGACCTACTCCAAGAGGTACGGGGTCGGCAGCCTGGAGCTCTTCCGCAGCGGGTTCGGCAACTTCTCTTCGCCGCAGAATGCTTTTCTCTCGGGCAGGGTGGCGATGGAGATCCAGGGCGTGTGGATGGGCAACTTCATCAGCAAGTACGCGCCTGGCATGGAGTGGGGGGCAGCGCCGTTCCCCTACCCGGCGGACAGACCCGACCTGGCGCAGGTCGCCTACGTGGAGTGCGACACCATCTCCATACCGGTTGGCGCCAAGCATCCCCAGGAGGCGTTCGAGTTCATCCGGTTCGTTAACTCCCAGCCAGGCATGGAGCTGCTCTGCCTGGGACAGCGGAAGCACACCCCGCTCGCGCGGGTGAGCAAGGGGTTTCTCGCCAAGCACCCGAACCCGTACATCCAGGTCTTCATTGACGTGGCCAAGCGCCCGCGTCCGTTCAGCGCGCCAAAGACGCCGATCGGGATGGAGTACGTGAGCGAGATGGACGCTGCCTTCGACGAGATCTGGCTGGGCACACGCTCGGCCGCCGATTCCCTAGGGCGCGTCCGGCAGCGCATGCAAGGCAAGCTCGATCGCCAGCTCGAGGCAATCGCCCGCAGAGAGAGTGGGGGAGGAGCGAGCGAAGGACGGCAGCAATGAGCAGGTTCGGGCGGCGGCAACTGTGGGCCGGCCTGGCCTTCATCTCGCCCTGGCTGATCGGGCTCGGGGTGTTCATGCTCTACCCGGTGGTGGCTTCGCTCTACTACAGCTTCTGCGACTACTCGGTGCTCGAGCGCGCGCATCCCGTGGGCGTGGCCAACTACCGTGACCTGCTGCACGATCAGCTCTACCTGAAGTCACTCCTGAACACCCTGTTCTACGCCGCGCTCTCTATCCCACTGGGTCTGATGCTGGCCCTGGCCCTGGCGCTGCTCCTCAACTCCGGAGTCCGCGGGCTGACCGTCTACCGCACTATCTTCTTCCTGCCCGCGCTGATGCCGATGGTGGCATTGGCCGTGCTCTGGCTCTGGATCTTCAACGGCGAGTACGGGGTGCTGAATGTGTTCCTCGCGAGGCTGGGCATCCACGCCCCCGGCTGGCTCACAGATCCGTCCTGGAGCAAGCCCGCGCTGGTGCTGCTCTCCTTGTGGGGGATGGGCCAGGCGATGGTGATCTTCCTCGCGGGTCTGCAAGACGTGCCCGTGCATCTCTACGAAGCGGCCGACCTGGATGGCGCGAGCTGGTGGTCGAAGCTCCGCCATGTGACCCTTCCCATGATCTCGCCCGTGCTGCTGTTCAACGGGATCATGGGGATCATCGGCAGCCTCCAGTTCTTCGCCGTCCCCTATATCATGACCCCGAATGGACAGCCCGCGCGGTCCGCCTACTTCTACGCCATGTACCTGTATGACAACGCCTTCCGCTACCTGCGGATGGGGTATGCCAGCGCGATGGCCTGGATTCTGTTCCTGCTCATCCTCGCGCTGACCCTGCTCTCGCTGCGGCTGGCGTCGCGGTATGTCCACTACGAGGCCGGCTGATGCGAGCTAAGAGCCCCATCGCGAGAGCCGCCGTCCACGCCATCCTGCTTGCGGGATCGGCCCTCTTCCTGTTCCCGCTGCTCTGGATGATCAGCACCTCCCTGAAGCCCGTGGAAGAGACGATGCTGAACCCGCCCCGCTGGATACCGTCGGCCCTCCACTTCGAGAACTACCTGAAGGCGGTGACGTACGGCAGCACGACGCTCGGCTACATCCCCTTCGTGGAGTACGGCAAGAACACGCTGCTGCTGTGCGTGCTGGTGGTATCGGGCACGGTGATATCGAACGCCCTCATCGCTTACGGGTTCGCCCGCCTCCAGTGGCCGGGCCGTAACGCCCTCTTCGGGGTGACGCTGGCGACCATGATGGTCCCATTCCCGGTGCTGATGGTGCCGATGTTCGTGCTCTTCCGGCACCTGGGATGGGTGGGCACGTTCCGTCCCCTCTGGATCCCGGCCTGGTTCGGGTCGGCGTTCAACATCTTCCTGCTCCGTCAGTTCTTCCTCACCATTCCGCGGGAGCTGTCCGACGCGGCGGTGGTGGACGGCTGCTCGGAGTTCCAGGTCTTCCGCCAGATCATCCTGCCCCTCTCGCGGCCGGCGCTGGCCGTGGTCGCTCTGTTCTCCTTTCTCTATACCTGGAACGACTTCATCGGGCCGCTCATCTACCTGAGCGATCAGCGCATGTTCACCCTCTCTCTGGGGCTCCAGTTCTACCAGAGCCAGGCCGGCGGCACGGAGTGGCACTTGCTGATGGCGGCGGCCACCATGGTGGTGGTGCCTATCATCATCCTCTTCTTCTTCACCCAGCGGACCTTCATCCAGGGGATTGCATTGACAGGGATTAAGGGGTAAGGGCGGGTCCTCGGGCAAGGAGCTATGATGAGCGCGAAGCTGGCGATCTTGGGAGGCAGCCCGGCGGTCACTGCCGACACGCGAGAGCAGTGGCGCCGGCCGGTGGAGAAAGAGAAAGCGGCGGTATGCAAGCTGATCGAAGAGGGCTACTTCTCGGGATCGGGTGAGGGCCTGCCCCGGCAGTTCGAGGAGGACTTCAGGGCGTTCATCGGCTGCAAATACGTGCTGGCCACCAGCCACGGTCACACCGCCATCGCCAGCGCCTTCTTCGCCGCCGGCCTGGGGGCCGGAGACGAGTTCATCCATCCCACGCTCGGCTACCTCGGCAGCTACGCAGGTGCCCTGCATATGGGCGCCAGGCCTGTCTTCTGCGAGGTAGATCCGAAGACGCTGCTCGCCGATCCGGCCGACATCGAGCGGCGCATCACCGCCAAGACGCGGGTGGTCAACCCCATCCATACCTGCGGCCGGGTGTGCGACATGGACGCGCTGCTAGGAATCTGCCAGCGCCACGGCCTGGTGCTGCTGGAGGACGCGGCTCATGCTCACGGCAGCGAGTGGGGCGGGGTGAAGATCGGCAACCTGGGTCATATCGCTTGCTTCAGCATGCAAGGGCCGACACCCGGAGGCAAGCCCGTGGCTGCGGGAGAGGGCGGGATCGTCGCCACGAACGATCGGGAGCTGTACGAGCGAGCGCTGATCTACTGCCACCTCCACCGCTCGGGCGCGATGGAGGAGCTGACCAATCCGGTCTACCGGGAGCTGGACTTTCAACTGCTGGGCTGGAAGTGGCGGGCGCATCCGCTGGCGGTCGCCATCGCGCACGTATCGCTGGACACGCTGCCGTACCGACTGGAACACTATGCGGCCAACCGGGATGAGCTGGCCGCAGGGATAGCTGGCGTGCCCGGCATAGAGCTGGCGCACAACTACCCCAGGGCGAAGGGCTCAGAGCTGTATGGTGGCCTTCGCTTTCTGTACGATCCCGAGGCACTGGGCGGCCTCAGCGCGGCCGACTTCTGTCGGGCGGCGCAGGCCGAAGGCGTACCGATCAGCGCCGGCGGCAGCCGAGGCCCGGAGCACCTGCGAGCGATCTACACGAAGGACCTCCCAGGGCTGTGGGGCAAGGGACACGCCGGCCCGGCTAACCTCCCTCTGCCGCGATACCAGCAGGGGGACTACCCGGTGTCGGAGGGACTGGCCGGACGGGTTCTGTCCATGGCCGGTTGGATCGAGGCAGCCCCTGGCGCGGTCCAGCAGGTTGCCCTCGGGATCCGCAAGGTAGCCGAGCAGCACAAAGCCCTCCGGTAGCGCAGGTCCGCGACCTGCGCTGTAGCATCGTCCACCGGGGTCAGGTGTCGTACCGCGTCAGTCCTGCGACCGTGTCCTGGTCGAGCCGTTTCGTTACCTCGACCAGCAGCTTCACGGCGTTGTCGAAGTCGTCGGCATCAATCAGCCCGGCATGCGAATGGATGTAGCGGGTCGGCGGCCCGATATACAACGTCGGGACGCCTTCGCCGTGCACCTGCACCCGCGTCCCGTCGGTCGTACCCCGCTCCATCGTAACGTACTGGATCGGGATGCCCGCTTCCTCGGCCACCCCTGCGACGAGCTCCCGCAACCGGCGGTTGGGGATAAGGCCGGCGTCACGGATGCAGAGCGCGACTCCCTTCCCCAGCTCGGAGTAGCTTCCGTCCTGCGTGCTGCCGGGAACGTCGCTGGCCACGCTGACTTCGGCTACGATGGCCACCTGTGGCTTGATGGCGAAGGCGCTCGTCTGCGCGCCCAGCAGTCCCGCCTCCTCCTGCGTGGTGCCGACCGCGTAGACGGTGTTGGGATGACCCAACCGGGCGAGCTGGCGGAGCACTTCGATCACCATCGCACACCCCACGCGGTCGTCCCAGGCCTTCCCGAGCAGCCGCCCATTGCCCAGATCGGCGAAGCGGCTGAACGGCGCCACCGGGTCGCCAGGACGCACTCCCATGTCGAGCGCCTGCTGCTGATCCTTTGCCCCAATGTCAAGGAACATGTCCTTTGGCTCGACCGACTTCTTGCGCTCCTCGTCACTCAACAGGTGGGGGGCGCGGGCGCCGGTATAGGCCACAACGTCTCCTCTGCGCGTGCGGACGACCCATCGCTGGCCCAGCATCACCTGGGACCACCATCCTCCGGCGGAGACGAAGCGCAGAAACCCGTCGCTCGTGATCTGGCGGACGATGAGGCCGACCTCGTCCATGTGCGCGGGCAGCATCACGCGCGGCTCCGCCGCGCTGCCTTTCTGCCTCGCGATGATGCTGCCCAGCCGGTCGTAGGTGACCTCGGCGAGAGGCTTCAGATGGCGGGCCATGGCCGCCCGCACCTCGTCCTCGTATCCTGGGACACCGAACGCCTCGGACAGCTCGCGCAGCACTCCATGGGTCTCTGGGGTCATCTGGCGACTCCTCGAAAGCACTTTGTGGTCATCCACCGACCGGGGGTTTCAGGATGGACTCTCAGGCATCGTTAGGGGCGGCCACCATCGGCGGTTTCCTTGCAGATGAACCTCCAGACCCGGTCCATCTGACGCTCCCAGGAGGTTCCCGCGACGGTACGCAGGCCGCCCTCGATGATCCTGCTGCTCAGGCGTTCGTCTGTGAGAACCGCGAGCAGCTTCTCGGTCACACACGAGATGCTCGGCTCACTGAGAAGGCAGTTGTCGCCATCGCGGAAGAGCCAGCGATTCGCGGGGTTCCGGTTGGTCACTGTCGGGCAACCGCAGGCCATGTATTCGAGCGGCTGATAGGAGGGGTGCTTGGTCATCATGAAGATCAGCCCCGCGTCGCAGTGGCGATAGAGGTCGGCAACAGCATGCAAAGTGGGCAGCAGCCCGAGCACTTCGACCACGTCAGCGACGCCGAACTCGGCAGGCTCCCATTCGGCGCCGGCAGCGACGATGCGGACGCCGTGCCCGAGGGCATCCTTGACGCGACTGAGCACCTCTATGCCAAGGGCAAATGCGTTCCTGGGCCGGTGCGGACGGCCGTAGAAGACTACCTGCTTCGGCTCGCCCGGATGATGCTTCGGCGTCCCCACGGGAAGTGCATGAAAAACTGACTTGTCAACCGCCGGCCAGAACGCGACGGCAGGCGCGCCCGATGCCGCGCGGTATGCGTCTCTTACCCCCGGGGAGTTGCAGATGCCGTGCAGCCCGAAGCGGTAGGTCGTATCCGCAAGCGCGGCCTCGGTTCCACTCGGGTAGAAGAGCGACTCGAAATCCTGGACGAAGTAGAACTTGGCCTGGGTCCGGCTGAACTTCATTGCCACGTAGGCGCCGGTCCAGAGCGTGGCGACAACGGCGTCAGCGTCGGGGATGTCCTCGGCCCTGCCGTCCGGCGTGCAGAGAACGTCCTCCCTGGGGTAGTCGGGGAAGGCCCGCGCCAGTTCCCGGTAGTAAGGCTCCGAGTCAGCGCTTTGGGAGTTGTAGATGACGATGCGGGACCGCACTCCTTTCGCCCTGCGGAAGTAGTCTGCGAAACGGAGTATGGTATGGATTCCGCCCAGGTATGCGTGGTGGAAGACCGGCACCAGCCAGTTGATGCTCCGCGGAGTGAATGCACGCAGGCGCGCGAACTCACTCATCACCTGCCGGTGGGCGCGCAGGTCCGCCTCCGTGTAGTCACACCACTCTGCCAGCACGAACGGCTGAGTGCGCGGGAACTGCCTCATTTTGCTCCCTGCCACGGCGGTCTGCGACAGGCCCTAACCGAGACCCTTGCCGGTTGCCAGCAGCTTGATCCCGACGGCCTCGGATCGTTTCATCGGCAGCTCACCCGGGCGCACATCGAGCCGCGCGAGCGCTTCCAGGTGGGCCCATGCCTGCTCACCCAGGTCCGCCGCAACCAGTTCCTTGTAGTTCCTCAGATGGCTGCTGTACCACCAGAAGCACGCTTCCACCCGAACATCGGCGAAGCGTCCCGGCGCGGTAAGGCTGCGCAGCCTCGCCGGGTCATACCCAGGCCGGCAGTGCTGATTTCGAGCGCGGTCCTCGGCCACCGTCGCGGCATCGGCTTGCTCCTCGGGTGTCGCGAAAGGTACGATCACCAGGAAACGGCCTCCCTCGCGTACATAAGAGATAGCCTTCCCAATGGCGAGCTGATCGTCCTCGATGTGTTCGAAGCACTGAACCGAGTAGACGAGGTCATAGTGGTCCTCCGCGCTACCTGTGCAGATGTCGAGCTTGCGCACGGTCAGGTTGGGCGGGCAGAAGGCCGGCGGCAGCTCGTGCGGGTCCAGGTCGGTAGCTGTCACCGACAGCCACGGATAGTGCAGCGCCAGTAGTCGGTCCAAACTCAGATCGAAGCCACCGCCTATGCTGATCACCCGGCTCCCAGGCGGTAGCAGCTTCGCCGCCGCACTCACGTGGACCCAACTGACGAACGTCCACGTCTTGTCGGTGAATACGCTCTTGAGGGCCTGTGTCATGGCATATGCATAATCAAACACGCAAGACCTCCCTTGCCCAAGAGCCCTGGCGCAGCCTCGGCGAGGCGCCCCCTCAGCCCTCCCCAAGACGCTCCCTGTACCTGCGCGCCAGCAGGAGGTAGATGGACAGCGCGTTCTTGCTCATGGTGTAGCGGCGAGCCGTCTGGAGGCCGTTGCAGGACAGCCGCTGGCGGAATGACTGGTCGGTGATGAGCCGGGAGACCGCCAGGAAGATCGCATTCTCGTCCCTCGTGTCCACGACAAGCGAGTTCTCGCCGCCAACGGCGTAGTCCACGCATCCACCGCGGAGCGGCACGACCGAGACGCAGCCTGCCGTCATCGCCTCGACCCCGGTGCCGGCGAACTCTTCCATGACCTGCAGGTGGGCGCGCAGGTCTGCCTCGGTGAAGTCGCAGCGCTCAGCAAGCAGGAATGGCTGGGTCCGCGGCAATGATCTCACAGCCCGAGTTCCTCCGCCATCCGCATGGCCCGGAGGAATTCCTCCGGGCTGAGCCGGGTATTCGCCTCGGCCGCCGCGGTGGCCGTGGCAGAGGCACTCAGGACATCGCGATATAGCGCCGCGTACTGCTGAGCCGTCTCGCCGACCGTCTTGAGCTTGATCTGCTTCACACGCGCTGTTTTCGAGGAGAGCAACTCATCCGACATCTGGACCTGCTTCATCAGCCAGATGAGATCGGCCGGGCCGGCGTCGAGCGGCACAATCCAGCCGAGATCATCTGCCTTCACTCGCTCGGCAACCGCGCCGATGTCGGTGGCGATCACCGGGACGCCGGCAAGCACACATTCGGTGAGTGCGTGGCAGTAAGTCTCCGGCCATATGCCGGGGAACAAGCCCAGGTCTATCTCGTCCGCGACAAGCTGGGCCACGATCTTGCGTCGCTGGTAGCTGCCATGGAAGACGACGCGGTCGGAGAAGTCTGCAACTGCTCTCTCGCCGCCGTAGATGCTGCCGTAATGATGCAGCTCGATTGATTCCCCGGACGCAGCCCGCGCAAGATCGAGGAATCGCGCCATGCCCTTACGCGGGGCGAGGTCGCCCACATAGGCGACGCGAAGCTGCGCGGCGGGATCGTGGCGGGAACCGCTCCTCGGGACCGGCTGCTCGTAGTCATCCCATGCCCCATGCTCGATGACCAGCAGCTTGGCGGGGGCGAGGAACGGATAGGCCTGGGCCACCAGGTCCCGCGCCGCGCCCGAGGGGCAGACGACTTTCGCGGCGGCGGCGAGCGCCTTGGCGATGTACTCGCGCCACGGTCTCAGAACGTTGGTGCCGCCTCCGGCGAAGCCGTGGAGATGAGGATGCCGCAGACAGAGCGTTGACTGCTCGCCCGCGTCACAGATGCCGCAGAAGCGCCCCTCGTGATTGACCAGGTCGAACTTGGGGCAGATCGTGTAGTAGTCGTGCACGGTGACGACGAAGGGTATGTTGCGGCGGCATGCCTCCTGCACCAAGTCGAGGTAATGACCGATGAAGTGATGCACGTGCAGCAGCCGCACGCCCAGCGTGTCGAGGATCTGGCCGTAGGTCCGTGCTGCCCCTGGGTCGAACCGCTTGAAAAGAGATTGCTGCCGGTGGATCAGAGGCAGGTTGAAGGCGATAGGAGATGCGGGAGGACCAGTGAGCGAGGACAGGCGAAGGAAGGGCGTCTCCGGGCCCATCGGGATGAACCTGTTGTGCGCCTCAAGCAGGAAGGTGGCGAACGACACGTGCAGGCGCTGGCTCAACACCGCGAGCTGCTCGAAGCTCCCGCCGCCTCCGACGTGGGCCGCCCGAAGAACCACGGGCGGCGCGGCATCGGGGCGCGCTGCCGGATGGTATGCGAGCCGGCAGCGGTAATACTGTTGGATCTCCTTGAGGGGGCCTGCACGGAACGCGTCGATAAGTTCCTGGTAGTAGGGGTAGCGCTGCTTGACCACCGCCAGGTGAGCGTCAACCTGCTGCGCCTTCTCGGCCAGCGAGAATGAAGCCGCTTCCGCGTGGTAGATGAAGGTGGCGTCATCCAGCAGGTTCAGGAAGCCCTGCTCGAGGGCGCGGCAGCACCAGTCGTTCTCTTCACCGTAGCCTCTGCCAAATGCCTTCTCGTCGAATAGGCCCACGCGGTCTATCGCCGAACGTCGCAGGTACATGCAGTAGCCTATGGCTGTCGGGGTCTCCGGCCTCCGGCGGAGGCTGAGGGACCGGACGCGCTGCGCGACTGTCGCCAGGTCCGGCCAGTGCGCTAGGGTCTCTGCGACCTCATCCCTCGGCACGAACGTGAACGCGCCGGTGTTCGACAGAGGGGTGACGCTCGCCACGTAGGGGTGGGACCAGGCGACCTCGCGAATGCCCTCCAGCCATCCCTCGAAGACCACGACATCGCTGTTGAGGAGAACGACGTCGCCCCGGGCGAGCTCGATCCCCCTGTTGGCGGTGGCGACGAAGCCCAGGTTTGACTCGTTGCGCAGGACCTCGACATGCTCGCGCCCCCCGAAACGGTCCAGCACCTGCTGGACGCGAGGGTCAGTGCTGGCATCGTCTATGACGATGAGCCGATGGGGCAACCTGGTGCAGCGCTCGATGCTCTCCAGGCACTGGGCCAGCTCGTCGGGCGCGTTGTAGGCCGGAACGACGATGGAGACAGGAGCTATCTCGGCGGGGAACGGGAACGGAAGTTCGGCGCCGACCCATGCGGAATTGTTCCTCGCGGCGTCAAGCCGCGCTGTGGCGGACGGGGAGTCGGCAAACCGCTCGGCATAGGCGCGCAGGAGCAGAAGGTAGGTGGAGGCTGCGAGCTTCCGGATCGACAAACGCCGAGCAGTCCGCCGCCCATTGCGGGCGAGGCGCTGACGAAGCTCGCGATCCGAGATGAGGCTTCGCGCCGCTGCCAGCAGGGCGTTGTCGTCTGTCGTGTCAACGATCAGGGCGTTGCGGTTGTTGACTGCGTATGTGAGCGCCCCTCCCGCCAGCGGCACGACCGGCACGCAGCCGCACGACATCGCCTCGACAGCGGTCAGCCCGTAGGCCTGGTAGTCCGATGCGTCAATGAACACATCGGACTCACACATCAGCTTGGCCGCGTCTGCCCGAGACAGGATGCCCTGGGCCTCGAACTGGAAGTCCGCCAGCTCACTGTGCAGCAGTGGGTGCTCCGGCGCACAACCGAATGCGACGATGCGAACGCCGCTGCCGAACTGCTCTTTGAGCCGCCTTAGCACCCGAAGCGTCCGCTCGGGCCCCCGCCGTGGAGTGCGCGGCCGCACCATGGCGCACACCGTGACGGGTCCGCCAGACGGCTTCTCCGCGCTGCGGAAGAGCTGCTGGTGAAAGGCTGGCTCCACCCTGTGCACAGTCACGCCGGTGTTCTCGGCGACCGTGTCACCGATCCAGCCAGTCATCGCAAAGGGGACGATGTCCGGAATGAGGGCATAGGACTCAAATGCCTCTGCCTTCTCCTCATCTGTGTGGGCCAGCCGGGGCTCGTAATCCTGGATGAAGTAACCGACAGCCTGATCCGGCCCGCGTAACCTCTGGGCAAGCCGTACAGTCCTGAAGTGGGTGGCGACGAGCAGATCGTAGGTGCGCGCCTGCCGTGCCAGCTCGGCGTCGTCCTCGTGGCCAGCGAAGCAGTCAAGGTGAGCGGGATAGGTGGCGTAGAACAGAGGTTGACAGTCCCCCTGGATAGCGACGTGGGCCTTGATACCCAGAGCGCGCATTGCGGCAACTGCATCAACCACCATGTGCGCGCCACCAGCGGTGCCGTCGGTGATGTGCGGCAGCAGGTATAGCACGCTCAACGGTGTACCGTTGCGCGCCAGGCCGAGCTGGTAGATCCACTCACCCAGCCGGCGGCGCAGGCCGTCGAGGGTGTCGTCCTCCTGGGTCTGGTCCTGGGCGCGAGCGATCGCCTCGCCCCAATCGGCGACCAGCGCGGGGCGGTTCTGGTGAATGAGTTCGAGTCGCCCCTCCGGCGTGAAGGACCTGCTTCCGGCGTGGTAGACATAGCAGTGGTCGGCCAGACGAAGCGTGAACCCCGCCTTGGCGGCGCGGAACGCGTAGTCGTTCTCCTCGCCGTAGCCGCGCGGGTACTTCTGCTCATCGAAGTAGCCGATGCGCTCGATCACCGCTCGCCTCACGGCGAGGCAGAAGCCGGATGGGAGTGGGAACTCGGGGAACTTCCGCTCGGAGCACTGGGCGACCAGCTTCCCCATGTCTTCGACCGTCGTCCAATAGGGCAGCGGGTTGTCGGCCCACGTGCCATCTTCGATCAGCTTCGGCACCGACTGCCAGGTGGCACTGTTGGAGACCGGCCCCACGATGCCTGTCTTCGGGTCCGACTCACCACACTCGAGAAGGCGCGCGAGCCATCCGGTGGTGACGATTGTGTCGCTGTTCAGCAGGATGACCCAGTCGGCCTGGGAGGCGCGCAGACCCTGGTTGGCGGCGCACGTGTACCCCAGTGCGGACTGGTTGCGGATCAGCCTGATGTGCTCGTGCTGCTCCGCAAAACCCTGGAGGAAGGAGGCGGTCTCGGGGCCGCTTCCATCGTCCACGACGACCAGCGAGTATCCGTGATCCGTCCGCGCGATCACCGACTCCAGACATGCCCGCGCGTCTTCGAGTGCATCGTGCACACACACCACGACATCTGCACTCACTCCCTCGGGCATGGTCGGCGGCGCGGCCGTACCGGGCATCTGTTCCAGGGGCCGGAGGATAGGGGCTGGTGGGCCCGGCGGCACCGCAAGGGGCTTGGCGCGAGCTGAGACCGCCGCCCCCGGCGGCGGAACCGAACGCACTCGGGGGAGAGGGGCCGGCGCCGCGGCTGGCCTGGGGGCCATCGAGCCCCTCGTGGGGAGCAGCCGGAGCAGCTGCACTACCGCGTCCGGCTTCGCCTTGCGGCGGAGCAGGCGCCCGCCCAGACGGGTCAGCATCCCGCCCAGCCGCCACCGCTCCGAGCGCTCGATCAGCTCCACGTAGTCCCTCGCCCGCCCCACGATCCGCTGCAGGCGCTGCAGGTCAGCCTCCTGCGCTTTGAGGGCGGCCTGCAGCCCGGCTATGGTCTGCTCCAGGGCACCGGCTTGCTGCCGCACCCGCGCGATCTCGGCCTGGTGCTCCTGTTGCGCGCGGGTGAGCAGCGCCTGCTGCTCGAGACGTCGGGCCTCACTCTCGCCGCGTGCCTTGGCGAGTTCCGCCTCCTGATGCGCGCGCGCTTGCTCCAGCTCGCGTCGGAGCCGGCTTAGCTCGGCCTCCCAGTCGCGGCGCTCGGCGGTGGCCTCGCGCAGCGTCCGGGCGAGCTGTTCTGCCTCGCCCCGCGCCGCGTCGAGACGCGCTCGCAGGTCCGCTTGCGCCTCCTCAGAAAGCCTGAGGCCCGCCTGAGCCGCGCCCAGCTCTGAGCGAATGCGCGTTCGCTCTTCGTCCAGCCCAGCGAGTCGCGCCTGAAGGTCAGCACGCACTTCCGCTGACAGCTTGAGGCCCCCCTGAGCCGCGCCCAGCTCCGAGGTGGTGCGCAGCAGATGGGCTCTGAGCTCCGTGAGCTCAGCTCTAGTGTGCGCTCGCTCTTCGTCTAGCGCGGCCAGCCGCGCCTCCCTCTCTTGGAGCGCGCCGTCGCTGGCCGCGGCCTGCCGCAGGTACTCGTCCGCACGTCCCTCGGCCTGCGAGCAGGCGGCCCGCAGGTCCTCCGTGGCCTCCAGCAGCTCGCGATGGCGCTGCTCCGCCACCGCCGCTCGGACCTCGAGCGCGTTCAGCTCGTCGCGCAGTCGCGACACGAGTGCGGCGGGGCCGTCCTGTGGTCTACGGGTGTTCATGAGTCGGCCTCCGCGCCGCTGAGCCGCCTCCGGAGCGCCACGCAGCGGCGAGCCGCGACGCGATGCTCCAGGCGCACGCCCCAGAGGGTAAGGGGAAGTTCAGCGTCGCTGCGGGGTGCAGCCGCGGCCAATCGGGCACCCACCCAACCGGGCCGCATGGGGGCTGGGGTGCCGCAGCCACAGCTCTGTGCTGGCAACGCCGCTTGCCCGCCAAGACGGGCAAGGGACTCTCTTCTAACCAAGCCTGGACCCTCGGCGCTGAGGTCTGTTGGGTCAGGGGCCCCCCGACCCAACGGCTTCTCCACTTCGGCGAAGGGCGGCCGTCCCCTTCTCGTTGGGGGGCTGCGCTCCCCCCGGGTGCTTCTGTCGCCGGGCCGCTGGCAGGAGAAGGAGAACGCGAAATGGAATATGTTCAGCACCTTGGCCCAGTCGGAAGGCAAGGTGCGCTCCGCCCTGCCGAGGCCGGCCGGTGCAGGGCTGGCTGCGGACCAAGGTGGCGTGGCCGATCACAGCAGTTATGGTGCCGCAGTAGAACCGGCTCGGGAGGAGAGAATGGCTTCCGCTTTCCGCCGTTTGGTGCATTGGGTTGCTCCGTCTGCCGCAGTGGTCATAGGGCCGCTGCTTCTGTTCGGGTGCGGCGGGCCCAAGAAAGAGGCCTTGCCCACCGGGGCAGGGGGTCCCCCGCGAGGTGGAGGCAAGGTCCAGCACATTGGTCTCTACGACGCGGCCGGCGCCACGTTCTTCCTCACCACCAGCGACCGGCCCAACAAGGCTGAGGTCACTTTCACCTTCGGCCCGAAGGGCCCGCACCTGATGGCCGTCTCTGGCGACTGGAACGGCGACGGCGCAGTCACGGTCGGGCTCTACTCCGCGGACGCAGCCACCTTCCTCCTGACAGACAGCAACAGGTCGCAGAAGGCCGACTACACGCTCAGCTTTGGGGCCCGAGGGAAGAAGCTCTACCCGCTCGCGGGCGACTGGGACGGTGACGGACGATGGTCCGTAGGCCTGTACTCTCCGGCCGACGGGGCCTTCTTCCTCACCAACAGCATGAAGCCGGGCAAGGCCGAGGTTCACTTCTCCTTTGGCCCCCGCGGCGCGAGCGACATCCGCCCGGTGGCGGGCGACTGGGACGGTGATGGGAAGTGGGGCGTTGGCCTCTACTCATCCACCTCGGGCACCTTCTTTCTGATCAACAGCTTCAAACCGGGCAAGGCCGACATCACCTTCCGGTTCGGGTCCGCCGGTATGAAGGCGCTCCCGGTCTGCGGAGACTGGACCGGAGACGGCAAGACGAAGATCGGGCTCTATATGCCAGGGGCGGGCGCCTTCTTCCTGCGGAACAGCCTCACTTCGGGGAAGGCCGACACAATGATGTCCTTCGGCCCCAAAGACAGGCAGTTCCAGCCGATCGCCGGCAACTGGGTCCAGTAGTTCCACCGGCGTTAGCTCCGTCTCTGCGCTCGGTGCGGCCCTGCCACAAGGCCGCACCGAGTGCTGTAGGGCTGGCATTCCCATGCCAGCCGAGGCGGGCGTAGGAACGCCCGCCCTACAGGCTCCGGCACGCCGGCTGAATCTTCGTGGCCTACCACGACGAAGACCGCCCCCTCACCATCGCGTGGCGCAAGAAGTCTGGCGGCGAGTACAGCGCATTTCATAACCTCAAGTCTGCTTCCCCTCACCGCGCGCGGGCATGAAATGCGCCCGTGCAGACCCGATGCTACCGGCCGGCTGTTTCATAACCTGCCTGCGGCGGGGTTATGAAACAGCTTGTGGTCTCGGCAGCGTCTACCGGAGCGCGTCGGCGGCTACAGCCCGAGCAGCCGGGCCAAGCTGCCGCCAAGCAGATCCCGCTCCACCTCTTCCCCCAGCTCCAGGACCCGTACCTTGTCCAGCTCCATCCTGGCGAAGCTCGCCGTGTCGGGCGCCGGATGCGGCCCATCCGTACCCCAGATCACCCGGTGCGAGCCGACCCGCCGCACCGCCTCCTTGATCGCCGGCAGCAGGACCACGCCACTGATGTCCAGATAGACACTGCGGCAGTTCTCGGCCAGCCCGATGAAGCGGTCTACCAGACCCCAGTCACCACACAGATACCTCCCCAGGTGAGCGACCACGAGTTTGGTCTCCGGGAATGCCTTTGCCAAAGACTCGGCCGCGCGGTAGTCGCCACGGAAGTCAACCAGACAGGGCACCCCGTGCGCCCCCGCGAGGTCGAACACCGGGCCGATCACGTACTCCGCCATGCTGCACTCGCCGGCGTGGATCTTGATGCCCCGAAAGCCACGCTCCGACAGGGCCGGCTTCAGTTCGGCACACACCGGGCGCTCGAAGCTGGGCAGTGCGTAGACATACGGAATAAGCCGACTCGGGAACCTCGCCACCGCGGCCTCCGCCATCTCGATGGAGCGCCTTGTGGTCGTGGACATGGCGAAGACGACCGCTCTGTCAATGCCGACCTGGTCCATGGTCTGGACGATGGCCTCCGCCGAGTACTCGGTTCCGGCCGCGTCTCCATGCTTCAGGTGAGCGTGCGCGTCGCAGATCATACGCTTTCCCGCTTTCCCCGCCTGACCTTCAGTGGCTTGGACTGCCGACCCGCCCTCCTCCCAACTCTCTGCGGCAGCGGCTCACCATTCTAGCACGGCCAGGCACTTCTGGGCGCGTCGCCGGGTTCATTGGCATGGAAGCGGCAGGCGCAGCGCGCCATTGCGACGAAAGGCCACCTAGCAGCAGGCGGGGGCGCGGTAGCGTCAGGTCCGGCTGCGCCGTTGCTCTCAGACCGCGACGTTCCTTTGCAGCCGTCGCTGGAGAGCGAACCGCGCGGCGGATGCTTCGGCCGGCTAAGGAGGCAGCACGGTGAGCGGCTGGCAGAAGCTGTGGCAGGACCCCGAGGTGGTGAGGAAATGGGCCGGCGCTCTGCCGGTTGATGAAGTGGTGGCAATGGCAGACCAGCTCGAAGCTGCGGGCCGCCGCAGAGTGCTCGACATCGGCTGTGGGCTGGGACGCCACACGATCTACCTCGCTGCCCGCGGTTTCGAGGTGGTCGGCGTTGACAATGCTTCGGCCGCCCTCGCCGGCTGCCGGCAGAGATTGTCGGAGGCCGGGCTGGAGGCCGTGCTGGTAGAGGCCGAGATGACCGAGTCGGCGTTTCCCGATGGCAGCTTCGATGGGGTGGTCGCCGCCTATGTCATCCCACGCGGGGCTGCGCAGCAACCCGCGCAGCCGGCATCATGCCTACCGCGCTGATATCGAGCGGATCATCGCCTCGGCCGCCCGGGTGCTGGCCCCGCAGGGGCTGTTCGTCTGGGTAACGCCAACCCCGCGCCACTACACCGGCTGCGCGGGTCGCTGCGCAGCCCCGCGTGCAGTGTGGGCAGGGGAAGGAGGTGGAGCCCGGCACCTGGGTTGACCCTGCCCACCCCGAAGGCCCGGTTCCCCATCACTACTCCACCGCCGCGGAGGTGAGAGACCTGCTGTCGGCCTTCGAGATAGAGACGATGCGGGATCAAGAGTACCGGGAGGGTGAGAACAGCCGGTGGCACTGGTGCGTGCTGACGCGCAAACGGGGCTAGGCGGCTTCTCCCCCGTAGAGACTCCACACACTACGCCTGTGCTCGGCCTCTCCCGTTCGGCAGGAGCTTGCTCCTGCCCCGTTCTGTACAGGGCGTGGGGATGTTGGTAGATGCTCTCAGACCCCGAGCGCCCGGGCGGCCCGCCTTGTCCAGTCCGGATCCTTTAGCATCGCCGTGCCGACGGCCGCGAAGTCGCAGTGTCCCTCCGCTACCGCCCGTTCAGCATCCCTCGGCCGACCGAGGCCGCCGGCGACCACTACTGGCAGGCGGGTGAACTCCTTCGCCCATTTGCCGATGGACTTGTCGGCCCCGAAGTAGCCTGCGAAAGCGCCGTCCGTTGAGATGTGCAGGATGTCCACGCCTGCACCTTCCAGGGCCTTCACCAGCTCCTTGAAGTCACCCGCCGAGAAGTCTTCGTCTCGCTTGTTGAAGATGCTGACGCGGGCTAGCAGCAGAGCCTGGTCGCCGATGCGATCTCGTACCCGCGTGCAGGTCTCCACCAGCATCCGCGCCCGGTTCTGGAGGGCGCCGCCATAGGTGTCAGTCCGGCGATTCCGATGGGTGGACAGAAAGGAGTCGAGCAGGAAGCCGTGCGCGCCGTGGACTTCCACGGCCTGGAAACCGGCCTCCACCGCCCGACCCGCGGCCTCCGCAAATCGCGTCTCGATGCTGTGGATCTCCTCGCGGGTCAGGGCGCGAGGGATGGTAGCATCGGAGCTGGGTCGGATCGCTGAAGGTCCCAGGGTCTCGCCTCCGACCAGCTCCGGCGATGCCTGCGGGCCGCCATGCACGAGCTGGATGGCCGCGACACAGCCCTCCGGGCGGATCGCCTCGGACAGCCGCTGAAGGCTTGCCATATGTCGGTCGGCGTACGCGCCGAGGCCGGTCTTCCAGCAGCGGCCCTTCTCGTCCACCGCGGTGGCCTCGACGATGATCATCGCTGTGCCGGCCGCCGCGCGCTCCTGGTAGTAGCGAAGGGCCGCCTCCGTGACGTTTCCCTCACCATCCCCGCTGCCGTTGACCATCGGCGGCATGACGACCCGGTTGCGAAAGGAGACGCCTCTCGAAGCGCGCATTCCCCCAACAACGTCTCGCGGGCCACCGACGTGGTCGGGGGAATGCGGGGTTACTGTGATGGGCTCGAAAAGCGCACTCATTCTTGTCCTCAGGTCACGGGAGATCGTACACCACGATCTTCAGCCCCTCATCTTCGCCCACGCGCAGCGCGAGCTTCCGTCCGTCGCCACAGAAATCGGGCAGCGAGTACTGGCCGGTGCGGTCGCTGGACTCTGCCGGGACCTCCTGGCTCGGGAATGTTAGCGCGCCCAGCACCTTCCGCGTGGGGGGGATGAGCCCGCGATAGAGGAGCACAACCTGGCCCTGCTCCCGTTCCTCGAGGAACGCGGCGCCCCTCAGTCCCGGAGCCCATGCAGAGGCGGGGGTCATACCTCTCAGTATCTCGCGGATGGCTGACCCAGCTCTGGCATCCACAATACAGCCGATAGCCCTACCGGAACTGTGCGGATCGGCGACGATACAGCCGATCCGCGTCGAGTCCGCCGACCACTCGAGTCGTGTCCCCGGCACGAAAGCCTCGGCGGGGAGTCCGCAGACCAGGGAACGAGCGCCCGAGTCGAAGTCGTACAGCCACAATGACGACGGCCCCTCGAATCCTGGCAGAGGTGACTGCTCTTGCTCTGGCTGCCCGCCAGGCCGTGCGGCGGGCTTGCCCGCCGGCCGTGTGGCGGGCTGGATAGGCGGGCCGGTACCTCGGACGTAGGCCAGCCGCTTGCCATCGGGAGCCCAGGCAAGAGTGATGATCGCGTCCTTCTCCTCGATGATCGGCTTGGTGTCGCCGGTAGCGTAGTTGACCAGCAATACCCTCCCGCCGGACGGCAAGGCGGCCACGCTGGCGAGGCGCGTGCTGTCCGGGCTCCATGCAATGGTCGCCGCGAACATGACGCCGAGGGTCGCCTCTTGCTGGGCCTCGAGGAGGGCCTGATCCGGCGCCTGGCCGCTCGACACCTTGGCCGGGTCCACCGTCCTCGGCAGAGGCCAGACGTCGGGGGCGAGAGTGCGCACGCGACCGGAGTCGAGGTCTATCGCCTGGAGAGCGACAGTCGCCTCTTTTCCATACGTAATGTAGTAGAAGGCGATCGTCTTGCCGTCCGGAGACCAGGCTGGGGAAAGGGCGTCGTCGGGGCCGGTGTCGAGTACCTTCGACTGCTTCGTCGCCGGATCGTATACGCGAAGCTCTCCACCCGCGGTGTAGGCGATAGCTCCAGCATCCGGCGACCAGGAAGTCTCGACTACCGATCCGCACCCGCCGAGGATGACGCACCCCGCGAGGGTGAGCAGGCTGGGGGCCGAAGCCAGGGCAAGCAGCAAGTAGCGGAGAGCCGAGCGTCGGGGCAGGAGGCTAGCTCCTGCCCTACGGGATGGTGCCATGGCGACCTCTCCACAGGCAGAGTTACTGTGACCTGGTCCGCAGTTCAGCAACGGAGTTCGGGCTCGGGCCACGAGTCCCTGCCGCGCGAGCGCGCCCCCCTAACGGCCGGCGAGCCCGCCCGCAGGACGTATGGCGGGGCGCGCATGTGCAGGATAGCGCTGCACGTGGAGGGAAAGCCCGCCACAGGCACGGCGGGCAAGCCCTCAGCGATCGCCCAGTGCGCATCGCCCTGAGGACGGGGCTTCCCTGTGGCACCCGAAGAGCGCTGCGGAAGGAGCAGAGGTGTGAGCGAACCGAGGAGAAGACCGGAATGGCTGAGAGAGGGCCTGATCTTCGCCGGCGAGTGGGAGCCGCTGATCTACCGTCGCCGGAACGGCAACGCCACCACCACCGCGGCCCAGGAGTTCGAGCGCGCACACTCGCGGGAGGCGGTGGAGAGGCTGGCGGACCTCGGCGTCAACCTGGTCATCACACACTACCATAAGGGTTTCGGGCCCGCGGCCGAGCAGGATGAGTACGGCTTGCTGCGCCAGCTCATCGGCTGCTGTCATGAGAAGGGCATTCGCGTGGGCGCTTACATGCGCCTCGATACGCTGGCGCCGGAGACGCTGCTGCTGGAGCGGCCGGAGGCGAAGGACTGGTTCCAGGTCAACTGGAACGGGCAGTACCCGGTCTACAACGACAACGACCAGTGGCTTTACTTCCGCCGCCAGGGGTGCGTCTGCAATGAGGACTACCTCAAGTGGATCGAGGAGCGGATCCGATTCGCGGTCGTGGAGCTGAAGGTTGACCTGCTGCACTTCGACGGGGTGATGCCATTCCTCGAAGGCTACCAGTGCTACTGCGATCGCTGCCTGTCCGACTTCCGACAGTACCTCCAGCGGAAGTACACCGACCCGGAGCTGGCCAAGGAGCGCTTCGGCTTTGCGGACCTCAGCCAGATCATGGCGCCGACCTATGCCGTCCATCCGAGCCACCGGCACTCGCCCAAGGACTATCGGTATCTGAAGGACCCTGTGATGCAGGAGTGGGTGCGCTATCGGTGCGAGAAGCTGGCCGCGGTCCATCGCCGGCTGAGCCGGTTCATCCAGCAGCTCAACCCCGAGGTGGCGATGGAGGTGAACACGCTCATCCCGCTCACCCACAATGCTTACTTCTGGAGCGGGCTCGACCTGGCTCTGATCGCACCGGAGAACGACTGCATGTGGACGGAGGATGAGCACTGGCCCCGGCTGACCCAGGAGGGTGTGCTGGTCTCACGCATCCGCGAGTTCAAGATCGGCCGCACGCTGAAGAACATCATCTTCTCCTACCAACGTGGGAGCACGCCGGCCGAGCTGAAGCTCTCTCTGGGACAGGCGATGGCGTTCAATGCCCAGACCATCGGGATGGTGGGAGGGCTGCCGGTTGATGAGGGAGAGTGGCGCTCCTCTGCCGACGGGCCGGGTCAGCCCGCCAGCCGGCGGGCATGGCCAACCCCCTACCAGGTGAAGCAGCAGTATATCCGGTTCTTTCGGGATCACTTCGAGCACTACGCCGATGCCGAGTCGGTGGGAGGAGTCGCGCTCTTGCGGTCCCGGGACGCGCTCTCCTACAGCATGACCACTCCCCACCACCATGCGCTGCTCTGGGAGCAGGTGCTGATCCAATCGGGGATTCCGTTCGACATCATTTTCGACGAACAGCTCGCCGACCTGGCGAAGTACCAGGTGCTGGTGTTGCCGTGCGTGGATTGCATGTCACAGCAGATGATCGAGGCCGTCTCCGGGTACGTGACGGCCGGGGGCGGACTCGTGGCGAGTGGGGACACCTCTTCTCGGGACCAGTGGCGGCGGCTGCGGCCCGACCTGGGGCTCAGGGAAGTGCTGGGGCCAAAGGCGAGCAGAGAGGGCGACCCGCACCACGCTACGCGCAATAGCTACGGGAAGGGCCGAGCCGCGCATCTCGCGCGGCTGCTGACGGAGGACGATATCTCCGACTGGCCCGGGTTGGGGTGCAGCCACTGGAAGCTGCCGCTGAATGTGCGGGCGATGCGAGAAGCGCTGCGCTGGGCCGCGCGCGACCGCTTCCCGATCACCCTGGAGGCGCCCGAGACGGTGGTCGCGGAGTTCCTGAGGCAGCCGACGGAAGCGAAGTACCTGGTGCACCTGCTGAACTTCGACCTGAGCCGCTACCGGCATGACCTCGCCATCGTCGTGCGGTTCCCCCGGGGAACACGGGTGCGGTCGGCCATCGCGCTCGACCCCGACCGCCCAGAACCGGAGAAGTTGAAGGTGGACCGGAACGGCGAGGTGACGAGCATTGCCGTTCCGACGCTCGGGATCTACCAGCTGGTGGTGATCAGCACGCAGGCCAGCAGGCGATGAGTCTCGTCTGGTGTGACAGGCGGGCCTTCCGCGGGTGACGAGTCGGTGGCCCTGCACGCCTGGGGCAGATGGCCGGCCTACGCGGCTGGGACCGCTTTCAGACCCCCTCTGCTTGCTTAGCGGTTTTCTCACGCAGAACCGACCGCTGGAATTCCAGCGCCTCATCTAGCTGAGGCGGCGTGATCGCGCCCATCTCCAGCAGTATCTGCCCGATCCGGCGCCTGTTCTCCCCCTCTTTGTGCTGCCGCTCCAGGGCCTCGTTTAGAGCTTTCTGCGTGATCCGCTGGTACTTGTAGATGAGTAGCGCGCCTAACAGCGGGACCAGTGGCTCTCCCCCCTCCGTAATGGCCTCCTGCATGGCGATCTCCGGGGTCACGCCAGGTGGGCGGCTGCGTGCATACAGCCCGGAGAGAACCAGCAGACACCCGGCCAGCAGGGTGATCGCGCCCACCCACCAGAAAGGCGCATACTCCCGTGTCCAGGCGTGGCCAAAGGCTACCCCGCCAACCCCGGCCAGCACCAGCCCAACCGTCACGCGACCCCAGACCAGCACCATCCAGACGAGGTCGCGCCCCCCTCCTCGCCTGCTCACTCCAGAGCCTTGTCGGCGCGGGGCACTATCGGTCATCCGGACTGGCTCCTCTCTGGCGAAGACGTCACTCCTGTGCTACTCTGCGAAGTAGCTTCGCTACGTAGCACGAGCCTCCGCCTGAGCAAGCAGCCACAGCGGCCCCATCATCCTGGCCGATCTAACCCACCTGATTCGGTAGATACCATGCGCGGACCAAGGGTTACAGTGGGAGGATCAGCAGGATCGGCCGCGCCGAGAGCGAAGAACACAGGAACTGCATGTGTGTCGGGGAGAGGTGCGAATGGCTGGGTTTCCACGGACAGAGGTCGGCGGGCTGTCGGTTCCACGCCTGGTGTGCGGTAGCAACTGGATGCTGGGGTACTCGCATCAGACCAAGGCGAAGGACCGTTTCATCATGGGGCTGTTCGACACGCCCGCCAAGATCGCGGATGTCGTCGAGGTGTTCGCACGCGCGGGCTGCAACGCCTATATGAGCCCCCCGACCGAGTTCGTGGCGGAGGCGCTCAGGGAGGTGGAGCAGCGGACCGGCAAGGAGATGCTCTGGTTCGCCACGCCCTTCTATGCGGACCGTGCCGATCCGGACACCTGGCGGCAGTCAGTCGAGATGACGAAGGGCCTGGGGGCCCAGTTCTGCTTCCCGCACACCTCGATCACGGATCCACTGCTCGACAAGGTGAACCGTTGTCTCCAGCCACGCCTCGTGGATCATCTCCGGGTCGTGCGCGAGCTCGAGATGATACCGGGCCTGAGCACCCATGCCCCCGAGGCGATCATCTGCTCTGACGCCTCCGACGCCGACGTCGCCACCTACATCCAGCCCTACAACGCCGCTGGATTCCTGTGCCATATCGAGACCGACTGGCTCCAGCGGGTGTTCAGCGAGGCGAAGAAGCCCGTGCTCACCATCAAGCCGCTGGCCGCGGGCCGGCTCCACCCCCTAACAGGCCTTACCTTCGTGTGGAACACTATCCGGGAGTGCGACCTGGTGACCATCGGAACCATGTCCACCTACGAGGCGGAAGAGGTGATCGAGATCAGCCTCGCCTGTCTCGAGGGCAGACAGCCCGACATTGATCTCCAGTTCACCCGCAGCAAGCGGACGATCGTTGCCGGGTGAGGAGGCGGGCGTCCCGGCTGGGCGGCGGAGGCTCCGTGAACTGCGCAGGGTCAGCGCCATCCCACGAGAAGGTCGGAGCGATGAGTGTTCCGGCTCACCGATGACCATCTGTAACGCTTCGAGCAGAGCTTCGGCGGCGACCGCGACAGGACCGAGCGCGCGGAGAGATGCGGCACGAGCACGGTCCCGCCCGTGGAGAGACCGCGGCGGTGCAGATCGTCAGCCAGCGCCTGCGCCGTAGGACCTCTGGGGGAACCGCAGCGTGGACGCAGCATCACTTACCCTCCTTCACCTTGCCGGCCCTTCCCTTCGCCAGCAACTCCGACCAGCGCCACTGGACATCCCCGTCGTACAGCCGGCGGCTGTAGGGACGGCCGAAGCGCCGGGCAAGCTCGCAGGTGGGGGTGTGGAACTTCGCCTGCAGCCCAAGGGTGCGATCATGTTCCCAGGTATCGAGCACACCGGCCACCCCGTCGGTCTTCAGATTGCCGAGCCGGTAGGCCGGCGAGGCGGCCATGAAGGTCAGGTACACGTCAAAGCCAGGCGCGATGTAGAACGACACCGGGTGACCGCTGGTGGCGTCGCCGACGGAGCGAATGGCCGGGCCGGACTCATTCCGCAGGCTGCGGAAGAGCACGCGTTCCGGAGTGCCGATAGGCCTACCTATGCGCGCCTCGCTCTTCTCGAGAAAGCCCCGCGGCACTCGCATCAGATCACGGTCGGTCGGCCGCAGATGCTCCAGGCCTAGAGCCGCACCATCCGGGCTGGGCAAGTGCATCCAGAAGACGAATGGGCCGCCGAGTGCCTCACACCGCTCCCTCAAACGAAGCCCACTGGCCAGAGCGATGAGTCCCGGCAGATCGGGAACCAGCAGCTTGGTGAAGAAGAGCTGCCAGCGGGGCCGGATGCGAGCCGCGAGCAGACGCTCGGCGGCGATGAGCAGATCCCGGAACGCACCCCGGCGGCGTACTACCCAGTCCGTCGCCCTCTCCATGCCGAAGAAGGTGATCTGGCACTCGCGAACCCCAAGCTCATACCCCCAGTGGGCATACTCCGGGTCACGGGCCAGCCGCCACACGCTCAACAGCTCCATCTCGGCCCGATCGTACGGCACCTCCGAGAGCTCTTGCTCTAGTTCGAAGAGGCGCCGGTAGTCGTCGGAGAAGTCAGGCTCGCGAATCCATGTGAGGACGCGCAGGTGCTGCCAGGGCGCTCTGTCTTCGCCGGGCCGGCGAAAGGCGTGGAACTGAGACACCCCCCAGCGCAGGTCATCCTCAGCCATGCACGTCCGCGGCGTAGCCACCACTTGGTGGTCGAGCCAGCAGTGCCGGCACCGGTTCGGGCAGCCGTGCATGTCGAACGCAAGGCCGATATCGTCATCAGGCATGATGGCAGGCATCTCTACTCCTTCACCGCCACGATGCGCCCGTTGCCCTCCCGGCCGGTGCGCCAGGACTCAATGTCAATGTCGAGTTCGGCATAGGCCTGGTGGACCCAGACCTCGCCCATCAGGCTGCAGTAGTGGGCGTCGTTCGAGCGGAGCATCTCCCTCGCCGGGTACCAGCCGTACTCCAGATCCATCTCCGAGATGTCCTCGGCCCCGCCCAGGTGATACTGCTCACCCAGGAGCACGGCATTCGTGCTGGCGCGCAGTACGCCTGGGGCGTAGGGGGATTCCAGCAGGGCAGAGATCTGCGCGCCACAATCAGTGCCCGGCTCCAAGCGCCAGCTTTGCATCATCTCCAGGAGCCCGCACGAGCGAAACGCTGTTGTTTCGCGAGGGAGCAGGCGGGCGACCCGGTTGAACCCGCGCATTTCGCAGGAGCGAAATGCGCGTTGAGTCTCGCGTTCATCGCAGTCTTCTCAGCTTCGCGTAGTGGGTCATCCCGAACAGGTAAGTGATGGGTCGAACTCGCGTCCCAGACGGGCGAAGATGCTCCGCCAACGCGGCACCATGTCCTCACGGTAGATGTAGGGCAGCCACCCAAGCTTGAGGTAGATGGAGATCGCCGCGAGCCTGAAATCCTCCGTACCAAGGTACGGTCGTGCGAACCCTTCGGCCACCAGCCGGTTGGTGGACGCGGCAGCCACGGTTGTGCCCAGGTGCTGCCCCGCGTGCGACGGGTCGCATACGAGCCAGCCCATAGTTCCCGCCTCGGGGTGGCGTGGGGAGAGGCTGCCCCGCCATGCCTGGCAGGAAGCCACCAACAGGCCTGTGGCCAAATGCTCGACCTCGACCACGAAGAAGCCGTCCGCCAACACATGCTGTAGCATCTGCGGGAATCGTCCTGCGTCCTCGAACGCGAGGTGGAAGAGCGTATCGAACTCGCCCTCATCACCAGCGCGGAACTGCCGCAGCAGATAGCCTTCCGGCACTGGAGGCACCTCCACACGCGCAGTCGAGGGCCTCACCATCTCCAACTGGTGCTCGTATTCCGTTTCGATGAATGGATAGGCGGGCCGACCGGGCAAGCTGCGGAGTGGACTCATAGGTCGGACCTCTCCTCGCGTTGACACGCTGACTCATTGCCTGACTCTGAGGTCAGTTCGATCTCCATCTGCACCCCGACCACTTCGGCGCCCAGGCTGGCATACAGAACCTTCGCGGCGTCGTTGTCTGGCTCCGTGTTGATGTGAAACTCGCCGACGCCGCGCTGCTTCGCCAGACGCATCACCTCGCGAAGAAGCTGCCTGCCAATCCCCTGTCGCCGCAGGTCCTCTCGGACGACGAGGCCGAGGAGTTCCGCTGCCAGCGCTCCATGCGAGAGGTCGTCATAGACCATCAGGTGTGCCAGGCCCACGACCGCGCCACCAACTTCGGCGACGACGAGATCATGGTCTGGGCTGGCAAGCACCGCGTCGAAGGACGCCCTCCGGTCGGCCTCGACGCCGATGAGTGCGGTGGCAAGCGCGCGGACTGCCGGCCCATCATCCGCCTTGGCCTTGCGCAATGAAACGTTCATGTGTTCTCTCCTGCTGAGTGCGGCGGGTACGGCACCCCCATCCTATGCCCGTCGGGGGCGGTGAGAGCGCAGCCCGCCTCGACCTCCCGGTCCCAGTGTTGCTCGACGATGCACAGCGTGTCTTGGTGTGTCATCTCCACTCACTCCATCACCCGACCGAGTTGGTCGGCCACTTCCGCTCCGTGCTGTTCCCACCAGTTCACCCGCATCATCCAGTAGCCGAAGCGATGGTCGAGGTCAAGAAGAGGGAAGCGCTCACCTGTCTCGATCATCTGGTGGAGGGGGAACACGACGACCTCGAAATCGAAGGTCTTGACGGCTAAGGGAAGGGCGGCCAGCTCGCGCGCCTCTACTGGACAGCCGGCGGCATTGTACCCCCGAAGGAAGGCCCGTGTTCTTGCCGGCCCGTCGTCCTCAGCCTCCCGGCCAACGCAGAAGAGCTGGGTTAGCGACCGACCGAGGTCCAGGATGCGGGCATCGAGGCCAGCGTACTCGAAATCCAGAACCCCGCACACGCGATCGCCATGGACGCGGAGGTGAATACCAGTGAAATCGCTGTGCACAGCGCTGCGCGGCAGACTGTGGAACTCACAAGCCTGCAACTCCTGCGCGATGCGGTGCGACCGTGCGAGCAGCATTTCGGCATTCTCGAAGATGGCGGCGCGATCGGGAATATCGGGTAGCTTGTCGAGCTGCGACTTGTCCCGCAGCAGGTATCCGCCCAGCGGCCTGAACGCCGATCGTCCCCGCGGCGTGCTCGCCGCCGCGCGGCGGTGGAACTCGCCGAGCGTCCGGCCAGCCGACTCCTGCTGCGCGAGGATCTCCTCGTGGAACTCGTCCCCCGCGACTGCCGCCGAGAGCACGGCCGGATAACCGGCGCAAGGAGTCAACCGGTTGCCTTGCCGGTTGTGAAGCGCAACCGGCGTTTGCACCCCGATCGCCTGGAAGTGCTCCATCGCCCAGTCCTGGAACTCGTAGTGGTCCTCGGTGGACAGTTGGGGATGGGTCGTCAGCACCTTCAGGTAGAAGACGCCGGCCTCGCACACCGCTCGGAAGACAGTGTTATGGCCGTGCCACTCCGACTGCCGCGGGGGCGCCACGCTCGCGATCTCGCCGAGCGCTGGATATTGGCCAAGACAGGCTCTTACGCCCTCTATCTCAAGTTGGGCAGCCATGTTCCGATCCTCGAGCATCAAAGCAAACGCGCCTGCTTGCACCACTCCGCCCGAGGCGGAATGGCATAAGCAGGCGCGTCAAGGGCTGATGCGCGTTAACCTGCGACACCCGCGCCTTCCCCGAGGGGAAGGCGCGCGTCTTCTCTTGTTCTGTCCCTGGTCAGCCAGTCAGATTATCCCGCCGGCTGGCCCTGCTGTCAAGAGTCGCGCCGTGCGGCAAACGATTCATCCGCACTCGCGTGCAGCATCCAGCTTCGCCACGGTGAACACCCCGCCACACTCCGACACCTGCGTGTACGTCGCGTGCAGGCCGGCCTCGCGGCAGGTGGGTATGGCCTCGTCGGCTGCCCAGTACCATTCATCGTCATCCCAGCGCTCGTACCACCGGACGCGCGCAGCCTCGCGTTCCTCCGCCGTCGGGAAGGCGATATCGCCGATCACGATGCGGCCGGCGGGAGCGAGGAGCTGCGCGGCGCGCAGGAGGATGCTCACCTTGGTCGCGAGGTCGAACTCGTGGAGAACGTAAGAGGAGACGATGCGGTCGAAGCGCCGGTCCAGCAGCGGCGGCCATTCGTCCGTCAGGTTCGCCTGGACCAGCACGGCCGCGGGCAGCTTCGCGCGCGCCTGGGCCAGCATCTCTGCCGAGAAGTCGGTGCCCCAGATGGGACACCCCAGCCCGGCGAACTTCACGGCCAGCTTCCCGGTGCCGATCCCGAGATCCAGCACCGACTGGCCGGGCGAAGCCGCAGCCTGCCTGACGACCTCAGCGAGGACGAGGTCGTAGCCGCCATGGGGGAAGGGGTGCTGGGGCGCGGCGGTCTGGTCATCGTAGCTGTCGGCCCAGTCGTCGAAGAGCTGCTCTCGATCTCGGGTGCTCACGCGCATTCCCTTCCCGCCATCTCGGCGCTCCGCTTCGCGTGCGTTCCAGCTCGCATCACGAGGCCGGCTTCCGCTTCGTCGCGTCCATCGTTGACCGCGGCGGCGGGGCCTTGCTTGAGGTCCGTCGTCACGATCGGCCGAGCTGCGGCTATCCCTCATCGTCTGCCTCCGACAACACGCAGGTTGTCCTTCAGCGTCGTGATCGCCCATCGGCCGCGTGGGGTGCTGGGGTCGTAGAACAACAGCTTCTCGAACACGAGGACTGCCAACAGGCAGAACCGCCCGAGATCATTCTGAGGATCGTGGTCCGTACCGTATGCTGTCCGGAAGCTGTATGAATCATCGCCGCCGACCGTCGGCCGAAATGCCTCCAGCCGGGTGGGGGGACGGCCGAGCAGGCTTTCGGCGATCCTCAGCGCCCCCGCTTCATGGCTTGACTGCTGTGACAAGCAGCACCTCCTCCGTCCAGACGCGTTCGCACCTGGTTGTGAGGTCCCGAAAGCCATTGCTCTGCAGCAGGTCAGCCAGCGTCTCAGAGTCGAATTGCGCGGTCTCGTGCCACCACGCATCAGAGATGTCCCCAGGACGCAGCTCGCTGATCGCCGTTGCTGTCATGCGGCGCGCATCATCTCCCAACTGCTCCCTCAGTCTCTGTCCGGAGGCGCTCTCGGGGGCAACGAAGTACCGTGTCTGTTTCTCCGCGTGGGGATGGCTGCACCGTTCGGTGATCTGAAACCACAGGCGGCCGTTCTCAAGACGGAGGCATGTCTCCCGCCTGGGTCTGGTCTCCAGAATGTCGCACCAGTCCTGTTCCAAGACGGCCAGCCGGCCACCAGGCTCCAACACTCGCTGGACCTCGGCAATCGTCCGGCGCACATCCGGCCAGTCCATGCTCTCCAAGGCGCCGCAGATCGAGGCTCCGTCGAACTCGTGGTCACCGAAGGGAAGGGCCTCAAGGCCGCCCACTTCGAAGGATGCATTCGCCAGCCCAAGACGCCTGGCGTTGGCGCGGGCCGCCGCGATCATGTTCGGCGCCGCGTCCAATCCCACCACCGTGCCGACACGTTCCGCGAGGTAGAGCGCCGGCAGACCCTCGCCACAGCCGATATCGAGCATCCTCCGACATCCCCTCAGGGCAGCGATGAAGAACTCAGCCGCCTTCCGGTCACCTGCACCGAGTTCCGCAAGCCCGCCCAGATAAGGGATCCCGGCCGCCTCCACGTTCTCGCTGAAGAACTCCCACATCTCGATTCTGCGAGGCCGAATCCGCTCAAGCATGGCGTGCTACTCCTTCGCTGGCTCGTTCGCGAGGCGCTCAACCGGTACCCGCGCGGCCAGCCAGGACACCACCAGCCTGGACTGCGTGAGAATCTGGTCTTTCACTTGCTCTCCTCAGGGGGTGTGCCTCTATGGTTCTGGTGTATGGGAACCCGAGGAGACCGGCCCTCGTG